>TARA_R110001592_G_scaffold62377_2_pt1 | contig 13793 bp, 12 predicted proteins | sample TARA_R110001592 | Tara Oceans TARA_R110001592 (sample SAMEA4398387) | marine metagenome | biome: Polar Biome; feature: [SRF] surface water layer (ENVO:00010504); material: water (ENVO:00002006), including particulate matter (ENVO:01000060) such as... | depth 5 m
CCACCCTTTACTGGCTCATTATAATTAGATGATGTTGCATTTTCTAGTAAATCGTAAAATTGTTGTGCGTCTTGGTGAAATGAATATACTTTATCTTTGCCGTTTGTCTTTACTGACTTATTAACCGTTAACTTTTTACTACCTGAGTGTTCGTATGCATCCCAGTCAAAATCTACATTTCCAGTTGTCTCTGTTCCAGTAACTATAGTAGGGGGTTCTGTTGCTTTTATCTGCTCTTTAACCGGGACTTCTAATGTTTCAACCTGATTAATTCTAGGCTTTTTAACGGATTTTTTTATAATTTCACTCATTTGTTTTTTGTTTAAAAGGTTAATATAGTATTGTAGTATTATATATCAAATAATTCTATAATATCTTTGGCTTCTGAATTATTTTTGTTATATTAGATTATTATGCAATGCCTGTCCAAACTTTAATATGCGGTACAGGTGGTGCACCAGGAATTAAACCAGTCCACATTCCCATTATAGCATCAGTGTGTGCTTTATGTGCAGCTACAAGTTGAGCAGCTTTATCTTCAGGTGATTTATCAAATCCAGTCCAGTGGTCTACCCAGGCTTGAGCAATTAAATTAATATGTGCAAACCCAGGGTCGGTTATTATAGTTCCTGGCGTAGGAATTACTCCAGGTGGAGGTGGCGGCATAGGACTAATTCCGCCAGGCGGCATAGCAGGAGCCCAATACGCAATTGTTGCTGCGCCGACTGGGGCAAATATTCCCATACTAGCTTCAACTTCTCCACTATAGCATGCGTCCATTGCCGCTTTCAGTGCAGCATTAATTCCTGATGCATTTAATGGTGCAAGTATAGGATTTCCAGGTCCAACATTAGCCAATCCCATCAGAGTCGCTATTTGATAACCATCACTCCATAAATCTGCAAAGTCTTGAGAGCTACCATTCAATGTACCATCGGCACTTATTGTATCGGTATACCAAGATGCTACATCTGATTCTAATTTTGCGTATCCTATAGGCATATCTTAATTATTTTATTCCAGTCCATTGTTCTTCAACTAATATAGGGTCAGAAAGTTGGTAAGTTATGTTATTTCCACTTACTGTATACTCACTAGGCTCAACTTCATAAGTTCCTATAACTTCATTTTTCATATCATTCATTATCCAAAGACCAGAGCCATCAGGCTTAGGTGTACCAACATCGTCTTTAGTTATATTAGTTCCCATTATTTCTCTAATTGGACTATCAAGAAGAGCTCTTAATTTTTCCATTTGTTTAGGGTTTTTAGTTTCGGTAATTGTTTTAGTAGGACTTATGTCTTGTCCTAAAAATGAACCCTTACATGAATCTGCAATCTGTTTTATAGCTTCTGTAAATTTAGAAGGTATCATTGTTCTTATTTTTATTTCACTACCAGGAACAACTTGGCCACCTTCATAATATTCATAAACATCTAAATCAACGAATGCTTGTTTAAATGTATTTCCTATTGAATTATGTAAATCCTTTGCGGCTTCTAGTACAAAAGTTCCTGCGGTTGGAACTGCATTGGGATTTGTACTACCATTTACCTCTTTATCAAATGATAAGAATTGAAAGTAATATGCGAAAATTGCTACAAGATTTCTATATTTATCTACAGTTAAATCAACTTCATCTTTTTCTAATAATTCTTTAAGTATAGGAAGAGCCTCTGTATAGAATTTAGTCTTATTATTAAATGATATTTCATTTTGATTTTCATCAAATGTATTTATTTCAGTATCAGTTGCATTTTCTTCTATCGGTACCAAGCCTCCTGCCATGCTATCCTGTAACATAATTAAAAACTCATCAAGTAGAAATGTAGTAAATGTATTTAAATTTTCGTTGACTAAAAATTCATCAGTTAATTCATTATTACCGACAGTGAAGTCAAAGTCGCCCTGTTCTATCGAAGTATTATCTACGGTTGCAGGAACTTTATTTTGATTTAGCCTTCCTTCAATTAAATTCTTATATGCCGTAAAATCCATCATAATTAATCAGTAAAGTTTACAGTACTTAATGAAGGGTCAATTGGTGCAGTTGGTGGTCCTGATGGTCCAGCAGGCGTTGGATGTATGTGCGCATTAAATATATCTCTCATTGTATCTCCTTTAACTACAGCTTCTGCTGCAGATTCTCCTAAATCAATTAATGGAGCATTTATGTGGGCTTTTGATGATGCAGTAATTGTAGCATTAACGCATTCTATATTAACATCAGCACTGTGTGTCATTTTTATATTACCATCATTTAGCATTTCAATAACATCACCATTTGGATTTGTAATAAATATAGAATTATCCGGTTTTATATTAATATGAGTTTCTTTATAGTCCATCATCCATCCGGTCTCTTCAGTAAAGAATACTTTCAGGCTGCCTTCAGTTTCTGTATCATATATTAATGCGTGTGCATTTTCATAGCTGCCTTCTATTTCTGATTTTAATTCATCGCTGACATGATTAATACAATAATATTCTGGCTCATATACATTACCATTATCAAAATTTATACATACGATAGAACCTACCTTAGGAACACTATGAAATCCAGAGCCAGTTGCAGAACCTGCAGTTGCTCTATATTGACATCTAGCCCAGGGAATATCATCATCAGGAATATCATCAAATTTACCAAAAACTTTTACTCGACATCTACCTTCAAATAAAGGGTCTTCATTATTAACAACCTCTCCTAGCCAATTAGTGTCTTTTAAGTTATCATTAAATAGTTCTCTTGCTTTTTGTTTAGCCATATAGTATATATTAAGAATTTAAAAAGTGCTAATCAAATATATTATCTGCAGATAATGTTCCGCTTCCATCGTTATCTGGTAATATATTCTCTTGACTAAGTGGTGCACTTCCAGCTACATCTTGAAATAAAGCTTCAAGGCCTAGTGAAGTTGATGCTGCTGCAGTAGAATCTGCAAATGTATTTATATCATTACTTAGGCTATTTGCATCAATGCCATCTAAGTTTGTAGGAGCCTGTGCTGGGTCAAATAATCTTTCCTGAGGTGCAGGACCGTTAATACCAGGGCTTTCACTTCCAAATACATTATCACCTATATTTGGACCTCCGCCGCCTGTTCCTGGTTTTCCTATTCCTAATTTATCCTTTACTGTCTGTATTAAAGAGTTTGCGCTAGCTCCTTCTAAAGTAGAACGTAAATCCGTTAAATTAAATTCATATACATTTCCTAATAATAATCCATTTAAATAACCTGTTACTAGATTTGCTCCTGCTGCAGTTAAATTTTGTACTCCAGTTTCTAAAAGCTGTGCAGGGCTTGGTAAATCTTCAAAGACGCCTAATGCTAAATTATCTTTAACTTGACTAACAAATGAATCTAAGAATGAATTTTCTCCAGGAGGTGCACCGAATGCATTTCCACCTGCACCAGTTCCAGCTCCTGCTAGAGAACCTGGTGCGTCAGGTTCATTTGCTCCAGTCATAGCTGCTTGTCCATTTGCAGGTTCAGACTGTGGGTTTACCATATCCTTTGTACCAACAGGTATATCTAAAAGCTGAGGCATAAATACACTTGCAGGTTCAGTTACATTACCAAATGTAAATGTAATATTATTAGATGCAAATTCAGGAGATGCAAATGTTAATGTCTCTAGTGGAGTATTTCCTCCATCTATATCCCATTCACAAAAATCAAATTTTAAAAATATAAAAGGTAAGTTTTCTTGAAAACTCTTTGTCTTCTTTTGCTCTTCTGAACTAATAGTTGTTGCAGGGCTAGGTGAAGCATTAGGGTCTGTTTCAGAACTTACGTCATCTGATGTCGTTGGATAAACAGTTTTTAAATCTGCTCCTCCTATTGCATCTGAACTAGGAATTTTTATTTTTCTAACTTCACTAATCCAAAGATATACTCTAAACTTTCTTAAATTTTCTGGTAAAATAGCTTTTCTATTCCTCATATCAAATGCAGCATGTCTATAAAGGTCCATTAGTGCAGTTATCTTTAAATCTATACTTTCTAGGCAATTGATTTTTATAGGTGCATCAGCTCCACCTACATACGGATTTCCTCCACCTCCTTCCCACATTTTAGTAGCTAATGCTTCTTTTACTCCTTCAATACTTTGCCAATACCAAGGAGAGTCTTTATTTATAAGTTTTAAGAGTTCAATAAACTTTTTAAGATATAACATTCTTTTAGTATCACCAATACTTTTAAGATATGCCATTGCAGTACCTGGAGTGTCTTCTGAATCTATAAGAAGTGGACTCCCTGGTACATCAACATAATCAAATAAGAATTGAAATCCCAGTGCAGTTGGGTCTTGATAAGGCCCATCTGTTGTTAATAGTCCTTTCGAGAACATGTGAGCTGGTTTTCTTGACCAACTAAATAAACCATCATCTGGATAACTTGCTAAAGGCATATATTATTTATCTTTATTTTAAACTGGATGTGGCCAGTCTCTTCTTAATAGTGTTAATGTCTGTCTCATATTAGGGTCAATATTACTATATGTATATTTTATCTCTCCTATAACATACATTCCTGTCATGAATTCATTAAGCTTAGGTACACCTTGCTTAGGACCTGGCCTTTCTGGATTCGTATCTCCTTTTTCTCCTCTTTTATTACTTCTAGTTACTCCTGCTTCTTCAGCTTTCTTTTCTAATTGCTCTTGTCTCTTTATTCGCTTAGGAACTTCTTCATAACACATAAACGGTAATCTCTGGAATCTATATAATGACATGTTTGCAGTAGGTAATTCTACTATAACTTTTAATTTATCTAACTCTTCATTATTTTGTAAATTTTGAATAACTGCATAATGATAATTTAAGTGAGCATTACCCTCATTCATATTATCGGTATGTTTTCCCATATATTTAAATTTTACTTCTTCTTCAAATCTACTATCGTTTAAATTACCTTTTAATGGATGGTCATCATCTGCAGCATCTTCTGTAGTTAATGGGTCAACATCAAATGATAAAAACGCTTCTGCATCTTCAGAATAGTACTGAGCAGTTCTTTTATATCCATTCATTAAAAATATTTGTCCTGAATTATTTACCATAGAATACTTATCAACATACCTGCTAGTATTTGCAGAACCTTTTTGTAGGTTTGTTAACATTAGTCTAGCTTCTTGTTTATTTGCAGCGTCATTATCAATATCCTGGTGGCCTGTTAAGTCTTGTTCAAATGAAGATAATGTATCTTCAAGGTCTTCATTACCGGAAAATTGTTTATTTACATTAACAAAATTTAAATAATAATACGGGTCAATATAACATTCAAAAAATGAGTTTTCATCCATATAACAAGTATCTGCAGTGTCTTTTATAAATTTTTCATAAGTATCAAATGCCTGTAATCGTATCATTGAATCATCAGTACTTGTTTCATTACTTGCATATCCAAGTTTGAGTTCATCTGCAATTGTATTTAGATGATTAAAACTAGTATCATCTCCAAATGATTGACACGCTTCTGCTAGTATTTTTGGTATTTTAGCTCTACATGAAAATGTAAATGTTGGAGGCTCTGGTGGCATAGGTTCAGTCTCTACTCCATCTTCATCTGCACCTCCACCTTGTGCAGCACCAGATTCTTCTGCTCTGCTAACAGGAGGGGCATCAACGCTTAATATATCAAAATCCATTCTTATAGGCTTATATAAATCCTCATCTTTAGATTTAATAATTAACATTAAACAATCTCCATCTTTAGGATAGCTATTAATTGTAAACATTCCTGCATTATCCTCAACAGTTACAGTTAATCTAGGAAGAAACCCATTTATCTCTAAATTAAAAAATGCAATATCACCTTTATTAAAGTCATAACTATTTACCCTTATTGCAGGATAAGTATCACCTATAAATGTACTAGATTCTGGTAAATCTTTTGGCCCATCATCTTCACTTGTACCAGATTCTGAATCTGAAATTTCAAATGGTTCTAATTCAATAGTAGGCTCAGTAATTGTTAGAATATTAAATTCTGTTGCGCTCATTGTTATTTTCTATTAACTTTAGGATTACTAGTAGTCTTCATATTTGCACCTAATAGAATAGTACCATTATCTTGTACTTTTTTATATTTTTCGCCAGACTTTAGCATATTAGGTGGTAAGTTTTGTTTTGAGCCATTTGCCCTTTTACTAGATTGATTCTTAAGAAATTCAGTTCTAGCTTTATCTTTTTGACTTGCTCTTTTTGATTCTACAAATTGGTCTCTTGGATTATTTTTAATTGTCTTAGGGGCCTGATATGCTTTAGTTGCAGCTCTCTTATCCGGTATTACAAGTATAGTTCCACGTGGTACTGCAAATGGATTTGATATTCCATTAGCTTTACATATAATATCTACAAGCGTATCAGTTGCATAGTACTTAAGACTTACAAGGTCTAATCTACCTTCTTCATATTCACTGACAGGATGATATGCTCTAATTCTAACTTCATTTTTTAAGATTAAGGTAGGTTCAGTCATATCTAATTTCTTCGAATTAGTTACAGAAGTAGTATCTGCTATTTTAGGCTTTGTTCTAAGTGTTTTTAAATTCATAATTATTTTATAAAATTTTATCCGAAGTTTACGGACATTTCTACCATTTCCATTAGGCCTTGTGAGTTTCCGCTATTTCCTCCATAGTTTTCTGATGATGCTAATCCAACATCTGTATTTTCTACATATTGGTCGGATGATATTACATCTGCCCATCTTAACTGTGCATTTCCTCCACTTCTAGTATTATCTGCAAGTGAAGCACCTCCATCTATTCCCTGGTCCCATGGGTCATGTCCAACTCCTGAAACTCTACCATATCCTTTCTCAGTAGGTTCAAGTGCAAGTATATCTCCAAAGTCTTCAATAGGATGATACATTCTACCACGTCCTGCATTAAACATAGATTCAATTTCAGCTTTATCTCTTGGTCGTCCAGGTTTTACCTTTACTGTTAATGTAAAACTTGAAGGGAAATCATCCCTAGAAAAAGGACCATTAAATTTAATTTCGCTACTTGTACAAATAAGATTACCTATAAGTGCTACTGGGTTTAATGGATTACCAACAGTTAAATGCCAGCTTCCAGTAGGTTCACCCGTTAAAAAGGCTTTAGCAGCCTGGGCTCCAGCAGGACTGTGCATGTTTTCAGCTAAGAATCCACCAAGCATATCACCTGCTACATCACCAATTCCTTCAAGTACACTGTCTACGGAATATCCGCCATTACCATCGCCAAATATATTAGATGCAATTTCACCTACAGAATCTACTATACTTGACATATATCCTTTAATATCACCTTGTGCTAATTTATCATAATCACCAAGTGGTTTACCAACCTGTCCTGAGTTTCCATAATATCTTGTTGCTCCTCCCCAGAATGGCGCATTATTATAGGTCAGTACAAGTAAATTAGACATAACATCTAAAAATGCTAACTTAGGATTTGCAGTACCATAAGCTCTAAGGTCATAGTGAAAGTTTAATTCCATTTCCTGCTCAAAGTTTAATCCACCTCCAGTACCACCTTTCTGAATCATCATTTTCTGAATAACATTAATAGGTCCGAGAGAATGATTTGGATATGTATCACTTAGTGGGTCAAATCCAGAATTTTGAGTAGCAGTTCTTGCACTAGTAGATGAACCACCTCCTGATAACGCCTGTGCAGATGTCATCATAGAACCCATTCCAAATCCAGTATTTCCAATTCCCATTGTATTTTTACCATGACCAGAACCTCTTGCCTGTAAGCTTTGAACTTCACTTTCAATTTCTTCCCAATTATAACCGTATGAGAATTTTAATATATCTTCAATTTTATTTGCACCTTCTGCTCCCATCCATGTAATAGCTTTTGCTAGTTCAGGTTGGTCTCCAGAAATTGGACCTGCGTTTGGGTCAACTACGATAGGGTCAAGTATATTATCAACACATGGATTTGCAAATCGTCTAAGAGTTAATAATCTATTATTTGGTATTTTACCATAGTATCTACACCAAAGAAAATCACCCCAAGCATATTTATATGCAAGTGATTTGTTATCGGAATTTTCACCAAGTATATGTATTAAATTTCCAGCTGTAGGATTTTTAGATGCCTCAATTGTTATTGCGCTATTATCAGGATTATCTTGATATTGGTCTAATGATAAATAATTACTATTCCATGGCATTCCTTTATATTGAAATAAAGCGTATTTATTAAATGCAGAAACTACACCTTCTTCCTGTGGCATTTCATCGGTATACTTATATAGATTTTTCATATTAGTATACATCGCATCAGTATAACCTTGATATGGTCCAGTTCTAGGAGGTCTTATATCTACTGGCGTTTCTTCTTCTACTGTAGATTCCGAATTAATAGGAGATTCATCTTCTACACAACTAACCGGATTACCATCTGCCTCACATACAGAAGAAGGGTCAAATGTATTCCAGCTGGTACCATCATTTTGTCCTACGTAATATCTTCCACCTGAATCAACATAATAATATAATTCACCAGGGTCAGAGCCTCTATAGCCAGCGGCTTCAGGTTGAATTTTATCATAAGGTCTATATTGAACTATTTTATCGAATACTAAATCTGCACCTTTATTAGCTGAATGGCTATGGGAGCTAGAATTCCATCTTACAAAATTATAACCTACCTTCTCGTCAAAAAAATCAGTAGCCGTGACTGAAGTCACTCCATCATTTTCCACCGTTGTAAAACTATCTCCAAATGCCATGTAATAAACCTATTTTTATTTATATATCTAGATTTAAATACACGTCTCATATAATATAGTATTATATTATAGTTTTTTAGTAAATTTTTGGAAATCATCGCCAGATTTAAACTTATCGTTTAAAAATCTTTTAAGTCTAATATTAAATTCACCTACAGAATCTAATTTATATTTACCTTTATAGAAGGTGCGAATCATTTTTTCTCTGGATTCTCTAAATCCTCTTTCAATTAAATGGTCTTGTATGCTACTAAATAAATCTATCATACCTGATTTTAATTTAACGCACATTATACTATCAACAACAAAATAAAACTTAACTTCATCTTCATTATTAAATACTTCTATTAAATCATCAACAGATTCAATTTCCTCATTTAATTTTAATTTTCTAGACCTTCTTCCTATTTTATTTTCAAAAGCCATATTAAATAAATGCTTTTTGAGAAATGATATAGTATCATAAAACTTTGTAACTTTAATTAAATACTGCGGATTTATATCATCATATTTAACATCTTTAATAATTGCTTTTACTGGGATAAGAATATTTGGATTTGAATTAGATGATAGTAGCGCATGTGTAATTTCGCCTTTTGCAAAAATACGATGATTTATCATATCTTAACATTATTGATTCCTAGGAATTGAGATGAAAACTCACTAGTTAATTCAAATTTCATTTTATGTTGATTTACAATAACTAATTCATAATTATAATTAAAATCACTTAACTGATTCACTAATTCCTTTATGTGTAGTATTGTATCTACGTCTATAGATTTTATTGCATATAGTATAATTGAAGACTCATTATTGATTGCACGTATAAGCCTTTTTCTAATATATGAATTTATAATAAATGTACTTGGCTTATGTGAGTCGACATCATTCTTTACTAGCTTTGTAATTATATCATGAAAGCTAATTACATCATCATAATTAGCGGATTTTACATATTTTTTAAAATCAAGCTTGTTATGGCTATATACACAATATATTTTCCTAGGCATATTATATTTTTTTAGTTAATGTAGCTAAATGTATTTTAGCATTTCTTAATTCAGAATCTAATAATTGAATCCTTGTCTGTAATTCATTTTCATTAGGCATGTAGCTTTTACCCCAATCAGTTTTTAAAACTAGATTATTATTGGAAAATTTATTTCCAGTATCAATACCTAAGTCTTCACATAATTCATAGAAAAATTTAACCGTCTGCGAGTGTTGTTTATCATTTAATACTAAATCATAAACTGTTCTTGACTCAAACCGCTCACCTGCACCATTTATATTATCATCAACTACGGTTTTTATAACCCCGTTATCTGCACTTTCTAGTTTAATTGTTATCATTCTGCAAATACATCTTTAATAGTTTTCCAAATCTAAATTCTTCTCCGTTTTCAAAATTACTTCTTCTATTAATAGTAGTATCCCACCAAGCTTCCATATATGCTTTAATATATTTTTCATCGTGACCGACTTCTTTTAACATAGATTCTACATTAGCACCTAATGGAGTCAACTGCTCTTCAATATACTTATCTTGAGCATCCTGATGTTCTTTATTTATTTGATTACCTCGCTCTCTGCACTGTTTTCTAAATTCAATAGAATCTTCACTCATATATGGTGAGTCTTTATACTGTTGCCACTGTGGCATTCTCCTTAAAACTTCTCTTCTTTGAGAGCGCGTTGCATGAGGTCTTGCTAATCCAGGTTGTGCTAATTGTTGGTCAGTGGATATTTTAACTGTTTCGTTTTCTGTTTTCATTTTTTAGATTTTGAATAATAGGATTTAACTTTCTTTTTTAATAGCTTATCAACTTGTTCTTTAAGCTCATTTATATTTATCGACTCTATTGCCATCTGAGTTATTTCAGAGTCAACATCATCACCAAAAGATTCTTTTAGTATTTCATATACTGAAGGTTTAGGTAGACTTACGTCGATTGTAAGTTCAGAGCGCATTTTATTATTAGATGATTGTCTCTTTAATAATTCTCTTATTGGATTATCAGGAGCGCCAGTATACATATTATCTCCTACTTCGCGTTCTGATTTTTTAGGTTGTAACTTTCCTGCAAGTGGCTTTCTTTTAGCTCTATTTTCTTTTGCAGATTCTATTTTTTCACCTAGGTCAATTAATCTATCTTCAGGTGTGGGTATTTGGTATAATACTTCTTTTGCTACTTCAACTGAACATTTAGTACCATCTTCAAATACATAGAACCCATCTTCTGTATGTGATACAGTAGATATTTCACCTTTACGTTCTGTTCTAATCCATTGATACGTATTAGGTTTTACTTTAGGGGGTTGGGCCATTTTTTATTTTTTTATACTAATAATATATTATATCAGAAAATTAGGAATTGTTTAATTATTTACGTTAACTCTTTGGAAGTTATAACCTGCAGCACCGTATAAATTATATCCATCAGATACAAATGTAAGTATATCTACTGCAAATGGAGAAGTAGACATAACAGGTACAACTCCAGACTGCCAGAATATATCATAGCCACCGGTAGTTTCTTCAATATCAAGCGTTCTACTTCCTTCATCGTCTTGTATAATAAATATAGTATATGATGCTCCTTCTTTATGTCCTGTAAAAGATAGCGTTGAATGTGGAGCAGATAGTGTAACCTTCTGAACATTTCCATCATCAAAATCTACAACATGAGTTCCTGTACTAGCATTAGTACTTGCAACATGGCTATATGATTGTCCAAGTTTGATTTGAACATTACCATTTTCATGAATCTTAAACAGCGTATCCGCATTTGTACTTTCGTCAGTTACTTGGAATGCACCATTACCATTAGTTGCAACACTAAGTGATGGTGCAATTCCAGCATCAGCTTCTGCAATTGCTACTTCAGATTCTCCAATCATTACTGCTGGTTTTTGCGCTTGCGAGTCACTAAAGTTTACCTGGTTTTCTAGTAATGCAATAGAGTGACGTGCAGCATCCCATTGAATCATTATAGCTTCATATCCAGTATGTCCAATTGTAAATATATTTCTATCTCCTCGTTGACCACCCCATTTAGGTGCACCTCCTGACTGCTCATTTCTCATACTCCATCCAAATGAACCTCCTGCAAATAAAGAAAGTTTAGCATCGGAACTTCCAGTTCCATCTTCTACATCAGAATCACCGACAATTGTTATTGTAGACTGGCCTAACGAGCTTAAATAAATTTGACCATTACCTCCACTGTGGATATCTACAATACGCGTTGGGTCGTGTTTATTAATTCCTATATTAAAATCGCCATTACCACTTCCACCATTTCTTATTATAAACGGAGTAGTAGATTCTTGTACTAAACCAACTCCAGGTATCTCATTATCTATTCTAAATGCAACATCTTCACCTGGAATATTTCCTAAAGGGTCTTGACTGTGTCGACCACATTTAATATAAAGCTTTGCATCAGGTGAGCCAGTATCTGAATTAGTATCATCTCCAATAATTACATCACCTCTTCCATTAATTAAGAAGTGAGTTCCATCGCCAGTTGTACCATCTTTTACGATTAGTGCAGGTTCATCAGCTTGTTGTCGGATGGTTAATGCAGCATAGTATTCATTGTCAACTTGAGACTTATTATGACTTCCATTTATTGCATAGTCCCCAATTACAACATGTGGTGTGACAACGCCTGTGGATAAATTAGTCTTAGTATGAATACTCATTGCCTGAGTTCCTTTAGAATCCATCTGAAGGAACTTGATATTATTCTCATCATCAATATGCATTAAAGTACCTATACTGTTAGTACTTCCATCTTCTATTTTTAATGGACTTATACCATCAGAATAAATATGTAGTGATGCGGTAGGGTCTAGTCCTTGACCAATACCTAGTTTAGGTTGTAATTGGTCAATCTTAAAGTCAAATAATTTTATTCTAGCGCCAGTTGCTTCTCTATCTACTAATTGTAAAATTGAATCTTGATGCTGGTTACCCTCAACATTAAATGTTATTGTTGATTGTGGAAGTCCTCCAATTCCAATTGCAGGATAAACGTTAGGATAGCTATTAATATCTCTTTCTGTAACTGAAACGTGCATTGCAGGAAGTTGCAACCCATTATGTATAACGTGACCTGGATAAAACTGTGTACCACCATGTGCAGTTCCTGCGGCATTAGCTGCAGAATCTTTAATTGAAAATAGTGTGTGCTGTGATGTTGTATTATCAACAACTGTAATTGCATCTTGACCATCGGCATATACTAAGAACGTTGATTGGCCTGCATTTCCAGCTTGGTCATCAGGACCGCCAATATGTACCATTGGTAATTCTCTACCATTGATAAATCCAGAAGCAACTGTCATTAAGTTCTTACCGTTTGTCATTCCACCTGGCTTGAATGTAGTATTACCATCTTCATCTACTAATAAAAATGTACCTTGTCCAGTTGAATCATCTTTTATACGTAACAGAGGATAACTTGAAGCAGAAATTGTAAGTGCTGCATCTAATTGTTGACTATACGGCGTTCCAATTGCAACAGCAGGTTTGTCCCACATTGATGCGCTTCCAGCTCCAGTTGTGTTAGAACTTATACTAGCTCCAGGATATCCCTCAGGAATACCTATTCTAAATGAATTAGGTGCTGAAGTCAAATCAAGAAGGAATTGCTCATATCCATGACCATCTGTTGTAGGAAATGCAGAATGCATTTGTGTTATACTATTTGTACCATGTGTTGGTCTAGATATTGCAAAGTAATCCTGTCCATCATCAAACATCATAGATACTGCGCTGTTTTGAGTACTTGAATAACCAAGTGAAAGTGAAACTGAACCACTCTCCGCTCCAGCTAATAATACGTTACTGTGGTCAGTTGTAGGATAAACAAATGCAGATGAAGCCTCATAGTGTTCAGCTGAAACAAAAGAATTAAATGCAATGATACCTTCATTGTCTACTGCAAGATGAACGTTGTCAGCAGTTGCCCCATCTGTAATCAAAAAGGCGATATCATCATCGTGTGCTTTTATATGTACTTGTGCAAGTGGATTTTGAAG
>TARA_R110001592_G_scaffold158580_2_pt1 | contig 13769 bp, 21 predicted proteins | sample TARA_R110001592 | Tara Oceans TARA_R110001592 (sample SAMEA4398387) | marine metagenome | biome: Polar Biome; feature: [SRF] surface water layer (ENVO:00010504); material: water (ENVO:00002006), including particulate matter (ENVO:01000060) such as... | depth 5 m
TATCGTATCACTTACTAGAATTGAACCTCCTTTACATCCTCCTGGTCCAGAAAAGATTTTATTCGATTGTGGAATTGAACCAGAAGAATTTCATGAAGAAACATTGTTATCTCATTTACAATTAACAAGTAAAGATAGATTAGGAAAAACTACTGAAGGCATATTTGCGCCATGGGCATTTTGGAAAAAGGATTTTCAAGAGATAGGAGGACACGATTCTTTGTTTGCTCCACAATCAAAAGAAGATACGGATATATTTAATAGATTTCATTTGAATGGATGTAAGTTTATACAAACATGGGAAGGCTGTGTTTATCATATGACATGTAGAGGTTCAAGATTTGCTGATGGAGCAAAACGAAACCCAGATGGTGAAGTGTTTATGAAGAATAGAGAAACAGATGAATGGTTAAAACAGAATCAAAAGTCAACCAGAGAATTTTTACGTAAATGGGGTCATTATTGTCAACATGATAAATACATGAAACCAATTGTACCGCCTAAATATAATGTAGGCATTCGAATTGAAAATTGTAGAGATTTGCAATTATTGGAAGCAATTGAACCATGGTGTGATATAATATATACAGATGGGGATATTGATAATTATATTGCAATGGAACAACCAAATACGTCATATGATTTATCTAAACGAGTGCATAGTCTTACAGACAATGATAGATATGATTATGATGATATCTTAGTCGAAATAGATGGCAATACATTTAGTAATGAATCATTTAGACATATTCAATATCTATCAGAAATATTAGCTAATGATGACAAACTTGAAATAGGGACATTTGTATTAGGTGATATTAAAATTACAATTAATAATATAGAAACATACGAAAAGGATTTAATAATATGCAAAAAGTAGTAGTAACAGGAGGAGCTGGATTCATTGGAATGAATCTAATAAAGAGATTAGTAGCAGAAGGACATGAAGTTCATTCAATTGATAATTATGATACTGGTACAAAGGATAATGAAATCAAAGGAGCGAATTATCATACTGGAGATATATGTGATATTGCATTAATGGATAAAGATTTTGATATATGTTTCCATTTAGCTGCATTATCTAGAATCCAGCCATCATTTGATGATCCAAATGAAACATATCGAATTAACGTGGCTGGTACTAATGCAGTCGCGGAATGGGCAAGATTAAATCATATTAAAGTTGTATACGCCGGATCCTCATCCAGGTGGCATGATCCATATCAATCGCCATATGCATGTTATAAACATATGGGAGAAGAAATATTAAAACTTTATAAAAAGGTATATGGTTGTAATTTCGAAACAGCCAGATTTTATAATGTATATGGCCCTGGAGAAATTATAGAAGGTGATTGGGCTGCTGTAGTTGGAATTTGGAGAAGGCAAGTGCGTGATGGAGAAATGATTACAATTGTCGGTGATGGTGAACAACGAAGAGATTTCACTCATGTAGAAGACATAGTGGATGGGTTATATCGAATTGCAATGAGTAATGAAAAACATGAAGACGCATGGGAGCTAGGAACTGGTGTTAATTTTTCAATGAATGAATTATATAATATGTTCAAAGATAAATTTGGAATTGAATCTAAATATATTCCAGAACAGCCAGGTAACTATAGAAAAACAATGCAGGAGAATAGAGATGCAAATACACGTTTAGATTGGAATCCGAAAGATCAATTAAAACGATATGTAAACAGTCTCTAATTAATATTTATACCAAATGCGTTATTATATTTTATACCCAGGCGATACAGAAGAATCGGTTATTAATGATCTTAATCAATTAGGAGAAGATAATGGATTCGGAGTGTTCTGGGCAAATCAAGGATTCAAAGTATTAGATAAGGCTGTTAATGAAAGCCATGATATAGTCAACCATTTTACTATAATAACTGATCAAGGAAAGACCATATCAGTTGATAAATTTTTAGATAAAATTTCAAAACTCAAAGTAAGGATTCCACGGTAATGGGAAAGATAAATATCAGAAATCTTCAGGTATACGAAGACGCGCCTACAGAACAAAAATTCAAACAGAAAAAGAAGAAGCAAGATAATGAAGATGGTACCAAGTCAAAAGGTAGTAAGTAAACCGTCTTGCATATTTATAATTGAAATGCTATTAGCATAAGTACAATAAAACAAGGGTTATAGACATGAAAAAGTTACGTTCATATATACGGAGAAAGTGGATGGCTTTTAGAGATATGTTTAAAGACGAAAATGACATTAACGAAAAAAATGTTGTTGGATTTGCATCATTTGCAGTAATGGTATTATTTGCAGTAGCAGATATAGTTACAGGATGGGCAGGAAATCCATTACATGTTAATGAATTTATATACAATTCTTTCTTATGGATTACATTAGGAAGTTTTGGTATTGATGGTGCAACCAAAATATTTGGTGGTAAGAAAGATACTACCGAAGAATAATGCAGAGGAATACACAATGAAAAATTTACTTGAATATACATCAGAAGGTAAAGTTAAAGGCGCTGATGGTAAAGCATGTTGGAAAGGATATCGATATGCCGGAACAGAAAAGGGTAAAGACAAATGTGTTAAGATTGATGAGACATTAGGAATTGCTATATGGGAACATTCTGAACCGGTTATGTTTCAAGAAGCAGAATATCAAGGCAGGAAAGTTAAATTGAATAAGCCTACAAGAGGCGGTTCTAAAAAATTCCAAGTGTATGTTAATTCTGGTAAGAAAAATAAAGATGGTACTATCAAAGTGAAAAAGGTATCCTTTGGCCATAAAGGTAAAGGAAATGAAAAAACCATGAGGATCAAAAAGAATAATCCAGCTAGGCGAAAATCATTCAGAGCAAGACATAATTGTGATGATCCTGGACCAAATACTAAAGCAAGATATTGGAGCTGTAGAGCGTGGTAAATTTAAAAAACATACTTAAGGATATTATCATCGAAGGTGCATTATCAGACCATGGTGATAATAATACTCCCGCTGCTTTAAATAAAGAAAAAGAAATTGGCAATAAAAAGGTTAAGCCAGAAGATGCTATAACTGATTTAGATTTGAATACATTAAATAGAAACCAAACTATAAAAGAATATCGTTATGGACCTGTCAATCCAGATGATGAAAAAGGCTCGAAGAAGTTTTGGGAAGATAAAGCTGTGATGTGGGATACTACAGTGGAAGCTGCTAAACAATCACGTTGCAGCAACTGTGGAGCATTTGATCAGAAAAAAGCTACTCTTAATAAAATTGAAAAGGCTATAGGAACAGATGGTAAAGCAATTGTAAAAAATGCTAACATAGGTTTCTGTGAATTCTTTTGGTTTAAATGTGCTGGTGCAAGAGCATGTGACGCCTGGGTCGGAGGAGGACCATTGAAATGAAAAAATTGAAAGACTTATTAAACGAAGTATTACCTAACTTTAACAGTCCATACGAGGCATATGATTGGATAATGAACAAGAGAAATGAAGCTATAGATATTGAAATGGATATGATGACTACAAATAAAGAAATCCAGCAATTGTATAAAGATATGGAACAAGAGGCAGAAGGTAGTGGTGGACCTATTGCAGATCGATATGCCAAAGAAATATCAGTACTTGAAAAAAGGCATAGAGACTTAAGAGTTGACTTTGAAAAGGTAATGGCTGAAATAGATGAATATGATGCAACGATTTAGATTATGATTAGATTAAGAGACATATTATTAGAACAAGAGACACCAGATAAATTTGAGGCAGTTAAATTGGATTGGAAATTCAAAGACTATGAACCAGCCTTTGATGCAGAAACTATGAAACTGCATTATGAAAAACATTATAAAGGGTATATAGAAAAACTTAATCAAGCGGTTAAGGATGAAAACATACCTGTTGTATTCGATGGCAAAATGGGTGCAATAAGATCTATACTATCAGGTGTTAGTCAATATAGCGATGCTGTTAGAAATAACGGAGGTGGATTTTTCAATCATACAATTTGGTTCAATCAATTGAATCCAGATAACAAAGGAAAGTTAGCTGCAGATACACCTATATCAGATCTTATCATTGGCCAGTTTGGTACATATGAAAAATTTAAAGAGGCATTCAAAGAAAAGGCTACAAGTAATTTTGGTTCTGGATGGACCTGGTTAATGTATGACAAAGGAGAACTACGTATAGTCAATACAGGTAACCAAGATAATCCTTATATGGATACAGTTAATGAATCAGGACAAATATTAATGGGGATTGACCTTTGGGAACATTCTTATTATTTAAAATATAAAAATGATAGAGCAAAGTATGTAGATGCATTTTTCAAACTGATATGTTATACTACAGTTGAGTCTAGACTCACAAGAGCAATAAATGGATTAACAGCATGATCAAATTAAAAACATTATTACAAGAAAACATTTCAGCTAGCATCTTAAATGCTGCTAGAAAATCTGCAGAACTTAAAAAATTAGGAATGGTTGATGTTACTGCAGGTACTGAAATAGCATATGGTAGTACTAAAGCTCCTTTAACAATTTTTATTGACCCATCTAAAACAAAAATTGATGATGTGTATTGGGATATTAAAGATACATTGAACAAAATATCAATGCCAATTACTCGATTCAATGTAATGACAGGACCTACCGGTATAGGAAATCCAGAAACTGGAGCAATTCATTATGCACCAGATACTAAACCAGACCCAGCACAAGATGCATATAATAGAATCTATGATATGACAGATGATTTTAATAATTCTAGACCTCTTAGCTATATGGAAGATGAAATGTATCATCAGGATAATTCTATCAAAAGAATGCATGATGATTTTCTAGAAAACTCAGATAACTTATCGATGTCGCAAAAAAAGAAGCTAGCAGTTGTATATAATCAAATAGCTGATGAATTAGAGAATGAGAGGAAGTTTGGATGATCAAATTAAAAGATGTATTGAATGAGAATGTAAATTACAATCCAAAAGACTTTGGTAAAGTAAACACGACTTACGAATGGCTTGAAGATGCTTTTATGAAAAAGAAAACCGCAAACTTAGACAATCAGAAAAAGGTTAAAAAGGAACTTAAAATTCTTAAAAATGCTATGACCATTGCATGGAAGTATTCTCCATTAATCGATAACAATGTTAAACCAGAAGACTTTTTTAAATGATCAAATTAACAAACATATTATCTGAAGGCAGGTCATTATATGTATTTGATTTTGATGATACATTGGCTAGGTCAGAAGCATACATCTATGTTAAGAAACGAGATGGTTCTGAACTAACATTGGATCCAGCCGAGTATGCAGTATACAAAGAAGAACCTGGCGATGAATTTGATTTTAGAGATTTCAATAAGATGTTACGTAATCCAGTTGCTATTAAAGATAACATGAGAGACTTGAAGAAGGCATTATCTAATAGACAAAACAAAGTGACAGTATTAACAGCAAGAGCATTGGCATTTCCATTACGATATTATTTTAAAAAACAACATGGCATCAGTCCTTATGTTGTAGGAGTTGCTTCTGCAGATCCTAAAAAGAAATCTGATTGGATTGAAAAACATATTAAGAAAGGATATACCACTATCTATTTTGCAGATGATTCATCAAAGAACATTAGAGCAGTAGATGCATTGAAAACAAAATATCCTGGTGTAAAGATTAAAACTAAATTGGTGAAGTAAATGGAAAAGTATATTTATAGAGCAAAACTAGACAGAGTAGTAGACGGTGATACTATTGATGCTATGATAGACGTTGGATTTGATATCTGGGTTAAAAAACGAATTAGATATATGGGTATTGATACTTGGGAATCCAGAACAAGAGATTTAGATGAAAAGAAAAAGGGGTTAGCAGCTAAAGAACGTAATAAAGAACTTATTGAAAAGGTTAGTTCCAAACCAGGTTACTTTAGACTCAAGTCTCATGGCGTAGGTAAATATGGTAGAGTACTAGGAGAGATCTTTATACAGGATGTAAATGGTAAGCAGATGTGTATAAATGAACAATTGAAACTTGAAGGCCATGCCTATGAATACCATGGCGGTAAAAAACAATTATTCAAAGGATAGTATGAAACTTAAAGATATATTAAAGGAATTGGAGCTACCAAAAGGTAAGTATACAAAATTAAGTACATCTGATATAGATACTACCAAAGAAGAACTTTTCAATTTAATTCAAACTGCATATGCATCAATAGGCGGACATTTAAAATTCAAATCACCGGCTGATGTAAAAGATCCGGATCTTAAATATTGGGTGGCAGCTGATATAGATGCAGATCCAGACTTAGATGTTGTATACTTTGGTAAGAAAACTCCATTCGGTATTAAACATACAGGTATAGGACATGACGGTGATAAATCAAATATCAAAAATTTATTGATACGTAAAACGAAAGAACTTAAAGCATCAGGTAATTATGTAGAATTATCAGGTGGTGCATTCAATTCATTTGTAGGCAGAGGAGGGGTTCCGACTCTAGATGATGAAAGCCTTGTACGTGCAATATTAGGTCAACGCCGATCAGATCAGACTATATGGCATGGAGCGCATCCTACTTCTCCAGCTATGAAAGGTAATGGTTGGTATACAAGAAAAATAGGTGGTAAAGAAACTACTAAAATCATGGCTGGTAATATCAAATAATAATTAACTTTTTTCTCTTGTTGTCACTCGTAGTGAATATTTATTATTAGCAAAAAAGGAAAGTTCATGAAGTTATTACGATTATTATTATTATGCCTAATACCGTTTATAGGTATATCACAAAATCCCTGCAATTTTACAAATTCAAATGCATATCAACAATGCATTAATGGTGGAAGTCAAGCACTTATTATATTTGAATGGTTCAATGATACTGCCAACAATGCAAGTTGTGATATTGTATCCATCTCCTATACAAACGAAGATGGAGTTGGTCCATTTGTTTATCCAATTGGATATCCTTCAAGTTCACCTCAAGGCAGCTTTGGCGTATTTGCCGGGACACCTAATATGCCTCCAAACTGGTCTACAGAACATTATCTGATCTTAAATTATTCCAATGGATCACAATCCGATACTATATCATATACACCTACAGCATGTATACCTGGTTGTATGGATACTAATTCTACATCATATAATCCATGGGCGACTAATGATGATGGTTCCTGCGTATATGCCGGTGGTGGTACCAATGGATGCGATCCCGGAGATTTTGAAATAACAATCGAAGTAACTCTAGACAGCTATCCAGGCGAAACTTCATGGATATTAGTAGACTTGTCAAACGGGAATCAACTCGAAAATAACATACAAGGTACTTACGATTTCAATGATATAGGACAAACCTATAGCTATACTGCATGTATTGACCCAGCCGGAGCAGAATTAATATTTAATGATTCATATGGTGATGGTTTAGCTGGATCGACTACTGGTGGTACGGTTGATGGTGATATTACTATATATGATTGCAATGGCAGTGTCATATGGCAATTAGGTAATCCTAACTTTGGTTCTACAGTGTATTCAGGACCAGTGTTTGGTGTTCCTTGTAGTGGTATAACTCCTGTATTAGGATGTACCGATCCTGCATATCAAGAGTATGATTCATTGGCTAATATAGATGACGGTACATGTGCTAACCTACATGTATATGGATGTATTGATACTGCAGCATTTAATTATGATTCTAATGCTACAATGCAAGCTATAATTCCAACTTGTAACTACACATTGACAATAGAAGATGATGCTAGTGATGGATGGGGTAATTCTTACTTGGGTGTTGTTCAAGGTACAAACCTATGGACTTATACAATGGGGCCTGGCGCATCTAGCCAAACCTTTCCATTACAATTAGATACTGATAAACCAGTCAAGGTATATTACTTTGAAGTAGGTGGACCACAACAACCGCCTTCTCAAGTACAATTCCAGACCTGGCATAATTCATTTAAGTTAGAAAATGCTAATGGTGTTGTATTGTTAGAAGAAGGTGCTAATCCATTTGCAAATAATGGACAAGGAGCATTACAGCCTTTTGAATCACCGACATGGACTACATATTCAGCATTACCATTCTGTGGAGATTACTGTGAGCCTAAAATATTTGGTTGTATGGATTCAACTTCATTTAATTACGATCCATTAGCCAATACCGATGATGGTACATGTATTCCAATTGTATACGGATGTACAAATAATTTAGCATTCAATTACAATCCAAATGCAAACATTGATGATGGTACATGTATTGCAACAGTATATGGTTGTATGGACCCAATATCATTTAATTATAATTCTTTAGCTAATATAGATGATGGTTCTTGTATATATTTTGGATGTACTGATTCAACAGCTTTAAATTATGATTCAGTTGCTAATGTAGATAATGGTACTTGTATTTATCCGATATACGGATGTACAGACCCCAATGCTTTCAATTACGATCCGCTAGCTAATACAGATGACGGAAGTTGTATTGATGTTGTTTATGGTTGTATGGACCCAACTGCTTTCAATTATGATCCATTAGCCAATACAGATAACGGGTCTTGCGAGCCAATCATTTTTGGTTGTATTGATTCAACATCATTGAACTATGATCCATTAGCCAATACAGATAATGGGACATGTATATTACCAGTAACTGGATGTACAGATCCAAATGCTTTTAATTATGACCCAAATGCAAATGTAACCGATTCTAATGCTTGTTTATATGATGCAGGTTGTATAGGCGGTCCTGGAAATCCTTATTGGTTAAATGATGGATGTTTTGCTTGGGTAATTGATGTTGATGTTTATTGTTGTGAAGTAGATTGGGACGCATCATGCCAATCAATGTATGATTATTGTCAATTAGGTTGGCCTGTTAGTATAGATGAAATGGATATAAATGGAATTATAGTATATCCGAATCCAACTGATAATACATTGAATATTGAAACTCATTTGGATTTTAATTATGAGTTGAGGGATATGATGGGTAGACTAATATTAGTTGGTAATGATAAACGATTAGAGTTGGGGGCATATGAAAACGGTGCTTATATATTAACACTAATCCATGGAGAGAAAAGATTTACTAAAAGGATTATTAAACAATGAAAAAGCTATTAATTTTATTTTTACTATTACCAGTACTATCATTTAGTCAAGCATACCATATGAGTGTCGATGAAATATTAAAAACTGAACTCAGGAATACAGATTGGAGTAAAACTGAATCATCTAAATTTAAAAAGACCTTAAAGAAAGTGTTTAAATATTCAACTTTCTACGGAGCAGTCTCAGGTGGTAACTCAATATCAGATGTCGATGTTTATTCTGTAACAGATGGATTACAAACAAATACAGTTAAAACACCATTTGATTATTCTATTGCATTAGGTGTTAGAAAGATTGCAAGATTTGGATATGAAAATCGAACTAATGTATTCTTTGATGGTACAGAAAAAACATATGGCGATGCTGCTACAATTGGTAAGATAAATGGATTTGAGTACTTATTTGAAGCAGATTGGACAAGGCAACAAGGAACATCATTTTTCAATCAAGATCACTTTTTACGGTATGTAGCTAATCGATGGATAGCTAAAGTAGAATATGTACAAGATGGGGTTGCTGATATTCAATACTTTGAAGCATCTGAACGATATAGACAGAAGGTAGGAGATAAATTATCATTTAATATAGGAGCAGTTCAGCGTATATCAGAACCATATGGATACAATCCGTTAGAGAGTTGGTTGTTGTCTGACGGTAATTTACATTATACTCAGTTAGCAATACAAGAAGGATATTCAGTTGATTTTGATGGCTTTGGTGGTGTTACATATTTTGATCCAAATGGAGATGTAGTAGCAGAAAATACTCAAGTATGGGAAGCAGTTGTAATCCCAGAAGTGTTATCCGATTATACAATTAAGGAAAGAAGTGCATTACCATCACAATGGAATTATTCATTTGTATTAGGATTTGACTTCTATCATTATACTAAAGATTTTTGGTTGCATTCATGGGGTAACGTAATGCCCGTACATATAAAAACAAACAGCGAATATTCATATCATAATTTCAATAATGGGCAATGGATTGATTATTCCGGAGGTTTGATACTTGGTTATAAAGCTACAAAAAGTTTAGGTGTTTTCCTTGAAGGGAAATATAACAAATACTGGAATAGGCAATGGCATAATTTCAGCGTAGGCATCAACTACATAATATTATAGGAAAGACATGGCAAAGGAATTAAACGAAGATTCAAGTTTTAAAGTAAGTATTAAAACTTTAGCAGGTATAGCAATTGGGATAGCAACAGTTGTTGGTATGTGGTTTGCGTTACAAGCTGATATACAAGAAGCAAAGGAACTACCAAAACCACCAGAACCAGAAGTGACAAGAATGGAATACGACATGAAAGATCAGTTAGTACGCCAGACTATTATGACTACTCAAGAAGACGTAACTGAGCTCAAAGAAGACATGAAACGTATTGAAGAAAAAATTGATAAATTAAGGTAATTGATTATGAAAAAACTATTACTGGTTTTAATGACCACCTTCGTCATGGCCAATTGTTATTCACAGGTCACCATTAAACATTTTAATGCAACATGGAATGCAACTAATAAAGTAACTTGGTTAGGCAAGTTAAGTGATTGCAGTGTTAAGTATATAGATGTAGCTAAATATCCTACATATCAAAAAAAATATAAGTTAGTAGTTTTTCCTACAATAATAGTATTTAATGATGGTAGTGAAATCAAAAGATATCAAGCCGATCTTTCTTTCAAGATTACTGCTACAAAAGAAGAAATACAAGAACTCATTGATGAATCTATCATGAGCGGATTCTAAAACTTTTCTGGTAAAAAATTAGGACTTTTGGATTATTCTCCTTATATTTAAGTATAAGATTAAGAGATATGAAGATATTATATTTACATGGATTGGAAAGTAGCGTTGGTGGACCCAAGGTTGAATATTTAGAAAGCTTAGGACATAAGGTCCATGCTCCAGATATGTGTTGGGATGTTGGCGGAAATTTTGTATCAATAGCAGATCATTGTGCATATGAAGATGATTTTGATTTGATCATCGGTAGTAGTATGGGTGGTTATTTTGCTTATGAATTAGGTAAGATGTTTGATATTCCAGTTCTATTATTGAATCCAGCTTTGCATAGTAGAAGTATAGAACCAAAAGTTACTAATAAATTTGGTGCATGGATAGATGAAGATCCATTAGTGTTCCTAGGTGTTGGCGAAAATGATAATGTTATTGATTATACAAAGACATTAGATTATTTAGATGATAACGCCAATTGTTTCTTTAGAGGTAATTATTGGAAAGGTGATCATGACCATCAAACTCCGATAGACTTTTTCCAGAAAGTATTCGGCAATACAGAAATCAGATTAAATAAAATAAAACAAAATGCATAAAGTAATTAACATAACATATGAAACCGAAACGGAGTTCATGCAGCAATTAGAAGAACATGCTGATACGATTCATAATAATACATTGTACGGAATAGATGAAGCATTTAATACAGATGATGATAATGCATTTATTGCATTCTTAAATGATGATTCTGTAATGGCTATTCCAAAAGAAGAATGGCTGGACAATTTAGATCATACATTGAATTATTTTATATCAACAGAGGAATATGAAAAGTGTTTGGAGGTGAACGAGTTAAAAAATAAACTATCTAATTCATGAATTTATTCTACGGAGCTTTATTCTTTTTATTAGGTCAGTTAGTTATATGGTTCACTACTAATGCTCAATTTATGAATGAATGGGCAGCATCGCGGCCATGGATAATGACATTGATAGCAGCACCAGTAACATATTTGTTTATATTAGCTACTAAATATTGTGCAGAATATTTTGATGGATTGTTATGGCCTGGACGATTTATAGGTTTTGCAACCGGTATGATAGTATTTGCTTTAATGACGACATATCTAATGAAAGAACCATTTGCGGCCAAGTCTATAATTTCATTGGCATTAGCAACTATATTAGTATGTGTTCAAATCTTCTGGAAATAAACCATAAAGCATATTTATATAAAAAGTAATACTAGGACTTATAATGATTAAACTAAAGAAATTAATAAAAGAATCACCAGGAGATGATATAGCAGCTGCAGCAGCCGGCAATTTATCACAGACAGTAAGTCTATTACAGAAACTATCATCAGATGGTGACTTTCTACGTGTACTACAAGGAGGTACTGATGATGGTGATCTTAAAGATGAGCAGGTACCATTTAAAACTACAAATGTAGCATGTACAGATATGTATCCAACTCAGGCAGAGATTGGCTTTGGAAATAGTTTAGATGATCTTTGCGATGATAAATATGGGGCAATCAAATCAGCATTTTCATCTCCAGTATTAATGCCAGCACCAGGTAAGAAAACTCCTATTCTATGTGCTAATATAGGAGGTAAGACATATATTTTAGATGGTCATCATAGATGGTCTTTATGTTTTATGATCAACCGTGATGCTAAAATGGCATGTGATATTATGCAGTTAGGAGAAGGAACACCTGAAGATGCTTTAAAAATAATGCAGTTAGCTATTGCAGCTAAAGCAGAAAGAATACGTACCAAAGATTTTGAAGGCCAGGATTTAATGGCAACAAATACAGCAGCAGTTGAATCATATGTAAATGACAATATCAATTTAAAAGCAATTGAATTGTTTGAACAGTATACTAATGGTGAATTGCAAACAGCAGCTGATATTGCAACGGAGGTTGGAGAAGCACATGCAGTAATTGTTAAGATGAAAGGTGACTTCCCTAGAAAAATAATGCCTCAATCAGGACATTCTGGTGCAGACCAAGATGATGTTAACAATGCATTGAAAAGAGGAACAGTTAATTACAAAGAACCATTTGGAGAAGATATTGATCTAGCCGAATGGAAAAGAATAGCAAGGATATAAAATGGCAGAAACACCAGAATATTTTGATAACGTTACAGTAGGCCAATATGCCATGACTGGAATACCTCTAAAGGTATATGTAGGCGGACAATACTTAACGATAACAGATCCGGATGATGTTGAAAATCCTTTGATTGGTTTTGGAATGTTATCTAATGGAGAAATGATACAGTTTGATTATAAACAAGTCGAACATTTATTAGTATCCGGTAATGTAGTCGATCTTGAGACATATAAGAAGGCCATGGAAGATGATGATAAGGAAGAAGGCGAAGAGGAAGAATCTGAAGAGGAAGAATCTGAAGACGGTGAAGAGGAAGAAGGCGAGGATGAAGAAGAAGGCGAGGATGAAGAAGAAGATAAAGAAGAAGGTGGTGATAATCCATTCGAATCAGTAATGCCATCATTAGCTAGTCTAGTTGAAATAACAAAAGATGTTAAGAAGGCTAGAGAAAAAGCTTTAGATGCAGAAGAAGATGCAATTAAAGATAAGCGAAAAGCATTAGATGATGAGCCTATTACAGATGGGGTTGTTGAAGCAAGAGGAAGAGCTGGGGAAGAACTTTCAATGATATCCAAATCCAGAGCAAAGGCATCATTACGACAAATTAAAAAAGGTAAGCGTGATGATGGTATGGGTAAATTTGATGCTAAACTATACGGTGTAGATGCATCAGGTGAAGAACATGAGATTACTGATGAGGATGAAATCAACATATACAAGAAATTTGGTTTAAGGGCAATTGAAGAATCAGTAAACGAAGCTGCATTCAAATACGATAGTGGTGACTACGAAGAAGTAGA
>TARA_R110001592_G_scaffold86021_1_pt1 | contig 13767 bp, 20 predicted proteins | sample TARA_R110001592 | Tara Oceans TARA_R110001592 (sample SAMEA4398387) | marine metagenome | biome: Polar Biome; feature: [SRF] surface water layer (ENVO:00010504); material: water (ENVO:00002006), including particulate matter (ENVO:01000060) such as... | depth 5 m
TTCTGCCTCTTGCTCCATGTCTCTCATCACTTGAGCTCTTTTAGCTTCAAGTTTATCTATGATTGCTTTTACCCTAGGAGAGGTACCGGTATTCTTTTTATAGTCGGGATTAATTGTTGGTGTAACTTTTTTAAGTTTATCAACCTGATTCATATTTCTACCATGTTGGTTAATATTACGAACCTTCATAGCCCAATCGCTATTATCTGCTGCTTCATCCATATCTGCTGAATGATCTGCTAATTCTATATCGTTTGCTCTTAAGTCCATAACTACATCATAAATAAATGCTTGTGGATCTTCATCTGGTTCTTGGTAAAATTCTGAGTCTGGATTTTCTGAGTCATCATACATGTCGTCAAAGCCTGCTTCATGTTTGAACATAAAGTATATAATTGTATTTCCTGCTCCATCGTCATCTACTACATCCATTTTAACGTAAGTTGGATCAACATTTTGATCTAAGATAGCCATAGCTTTCTTATAATCATGTGATTTTACTTTAACGTAGTGGTGATCATCTCCTTCTCCTTCTTTAACTGAGTCTTCTTCATTTAAAGATCTAAAATGTTTAAGAAGTTCGTTTGCTAGTACATCTACATTTATTATAGGGTCACCTGATGGTTTAACTCCTACAGCTACTAGTGTTTTATCAAAGCTGAAATCTACTATATGTAATTCGTCATTTATAATGTAAAAGGAAAACTCATCTTCTCCTGCTTCACCTTTGTATATTACTTCAATGTCAAAGCTATTAATATCTATGCGATGTGCTTTCATTCTAGCTACTTCATCTCCTGCTTGCTTAAGAGATTTAATTAGTGCTCTTCCTACTTCTTTTGCAATTAAACCAGATTCTTTTTTACCAAATTCAACTCCTTTATTTTTGTCTAGTAAATCAACTTCTTTAAGGTTTTTGCCTTTAGCTGTATCTATTCCTGTGATAGCTGGGTCTTTCTTTAGATCCATTGCTGTTTTCATATCCATCTTTACTGCTTTAGTATCTCCTCCAAGGGTAGAAACAAACATAGTCTCTTCTTCTTTTATAACTTTCATTCTAGAGAGTATAGACTCTTTAATAGTATTTAATTTTACCATAGTTTCAGAAGTAAAGTTTGTACTTACGTTGTTGCTTTTGGCAACTCCTATATCCTGTAATGCAGTCTCAACTTGGGTTAGACGATTCTTAAGTTCATCGTATGTCATTATATTGTGTGTTTTTGTTGTATAGCTATGTAAATAAATAGTTTAACTCTCCCAAATAACATTTTTAAACTTCTCAGGGCTTAATCCGAAATAGTTAGTTCTCCATTGTGTTTGTTCAAAAAAATCTAAATTATACCAGTCTTTCTTTTTTTTCCAAAGAGTCTTAGCAACTTCATCCCAATCTTGATTCAGTACAAATTGCTCTATCTCTAATTTTTTTTCTAATACTTGATCATAATCAAAAGAGTCCCATTCGTAATGAAAAACTTCAAATACAGCTTCTGGAGATACGTAATCAATAGATATATCTATACCCCATTTTGGTTTCATTTTAATTAACTTATGCAACATTGGATTAAAATCTTCTGCGATTGCTTTAAGTTGTTCCAAAGCTACTGAGTAAAAACCTTTTCTTTCGAATAAGTCTGAGTGATTAATATGAGCTCCTTCTCTTTTATCCCAAGTAAGCCAATCGTACCGCATACAGTCTTCATGTCTTCTCTCAATTAAGTTATATCCGTTATACGGTAAGTAAGTTTGCTCTGCTTTAGTAAGGTGGTAGCCGTTTTGATCGAACAAGTCTACACAGTTTAGATCTTTTAAGACATCAACATTTTCGGTAGGGTCTAAAAAATATGCATTTCGATGGAGTGTGTTGCTACTTAACTTCATTTACAGTGGTAGTTGATATAACGTTGTAATGCCTTTGCGTAATGTGTTCCTTTGTCCTTCAGTCCTGCTTTTGCAGATTTTACTTTTGAACAAGAAAGTTTACCTAACCTCTTTTTTAAAATACCAGGTTTTACAGGATCATGCACCCCTTCGTGCATTACCTCTAAGACTAGTTCTCTTAAATCAGATTTTTTAAATGGCATTTCTTTTTATTAGTTCTTTTTTTATTACTTCTCTTTTTCTTGTATAAGAAGGACTAACGTAGAGTTTTTTTAACTCTTCTGTGTTGGTATTAGTTACAGTATAATGTACCCAAACCCACTGGTTAGTTAATTTACCTTTTTTGTCTTTTCTATACTGTTTAGAGCTTGGTTTAATTTTTACTGGCATTATCCTAATTTTATAATTTCGGAAAGTATTTTAACTACTACTCCAAACATGGTTACAAAAATAATCCATAATGCTTTATTTACTCCATCTCTCCATCTCTTAAGATCTTTGACTTCTAACATCTTTAAACTAAATTCTTTCTCTCCGGACTCTATCTTTCTTCTAAAGGAAGAGTTTTGATTCGTCTTTACTATAACACCGTCTTCTGGGTTAAGTAGTGTAAATTTAAGATCCGACATATCTTCTTTTAAGGCCTCTACATCCTTTTGCATTTGCTTGAGCTCACCATTGGGCATATGTTTTTTTATGTGCACCAATTCCGATAGGACTGATTCTAATAGCTGCTTTTGTGTCATAGTATTACTAAAATATAATTATTTCTAAATATAAATATATACCGGTTACAACTTACTCTTTAAATATGTAATATATTCCTTAAATTCTTCAGATACCTTTTCGTTTTGAGCTGTCTTATTAACTTTCCAGGACTCTATATCACCTTGTTCAGTAACAAACGTATCGTCTTCTTTTAACGCTTCCGTGAATTTTTGTTCAAGTTCTGATATAAAGAATTTTAAGTTTCCTTTTCTGGCATGCATTAAATAATCTTCGTAGACTCCGTTTCTTTTAAGCTCTGCTTCATAATCTATAAAACAATGAAAACACATTTTATTGAGCTTATATACTTGTTTGCTAAGATAATAAGACATTGAGCCAGAACACTTTGGACAGGTTAAAGGAATCTGTGTAGCTTTCTTTGCTGCATCTAATCTAGTAATGTTCTGTTTAATACCATTCTTAACAGTCCACTCTTTACCTCCTTCTTCCCATAATTCTCCTTCAATACGGTGTACAGTAGATCTAGTATAACCGGACTGTGCTTTTGTTTTAGTAGAGAAGTCTTTCTTAACCAAATTTCTTATTCTCTCTACATCTGAATGTTTAAACTCCTTTTTAAGGGCACTACTCATATCCTAATTCTTTTAGTCCGTTAATTGCTTCTGTATTATCTCCGTTTTTAACTCTGAATGCTATTCCTCCTGCTGCTCTCCATTGTTCAATATTTGAAGGTTTATCATCTATAAGTATACTATTTTCATTAGCATATCTCTGTTTATCTGCTGAGTATGCAAATATTACTTTAGGTTTTGGATTAAGATGCTTCTTAGCCCATAATTGTTTACCTAATCTTGAAGTATTGTCTCTTGAAGGAGAAGTAAGAAGTTCGGGGTTATATTTACTTATAAAATTCCATAAGTCTTGACCGTTTTGCATCCAAGGCATTCCTGCCCAAAATCCAACTCCAACTATTTGATCTATAAATTTCCAAAATTCTGAACTTCCAAATATAGCTTCGAAATCCTTAGGTTTAACTACTTTAAGTATGTCCCGTAATGGGTAATGATCTTTTCCGACTGTATTAAGTTTATCGTGAAATCTTCTTTCAAAGTCTGTTAATACTCCGTCCATATCGCAATACAGCTTATAGGGAGGTTTGTTTTCTTGTTCTGGAAGTGGATATGCTTCTAATAAATCTATTAAACTTTTACTCATAACCTTTATTTTAGTTCTTATTATTATACCTTAATATACGAATTTTATTTCGATTTTCCAACTTTACTTGTAGTTTTTCTTTCATAAGGTTTATCTTGTATCATACCTCCTGCATTGCATTTTGGACATTTAGTTAAATATGAACCTGTTTTCCAGTAACTTTTGATAAGTACACTTCCACAATGGCATTTCATCTATTAACTATTTTTTAAATTATCTTCCCAGTTTCGGAATGTTATATTACCTAATAGGTATGCTTCTTTCTCTAGGTCAAGTAGGGCACTGTCTGCGTTTGTATCCTGTGTCTGTACGCTATGTAAAGATCCTTGTAGGTTTTGCATATGGTGAATCATTTCATGTGAAAATGATCTTGCAATATCTTTATCATGTCTACCTGTAATATATAAAACTACCTCTCTATTATTTGGATCGTAGTATGCAGTTCTACCAAAAAAGTTAGAAGCGTTTTCTTCGTCTTTTCTTAATTTTACTTCCGGTAAGGGTGTTATATTTATACCCTGGTCTATCATGTATTCAGTTAAAGATGTAATGTAGTCTTTTAGTTCAAGTTCTTTTGTATGTGTACCTGCATTATCGTGACCGCATTTATGACATATATGTAAATCATCTCCTCCGGATTTAATATCCCAGCTCCAATCACAATTGTCACATTCAATTTTATCGCCTACTATTTCTTCTTCTAAGTTATTGCCTAGGTATGCTGACATATCAACTACAACAGTATCTGTTCCGCTAACGTTTGCTTTTGGAAAGTTCTTCTTAATGATAATTTTATATAGCTTGCTTCGAGTATTTCCTTTAGCTCCTTCTTCTCCTGCTTTACCTTTAGTAGGTTCGAATGTAATAAACTCAACATCTCCAGCTTTCTTAATTTGTTCTCTTGTAATGTCAACAATTGTAGACATAATCTTTAGGGGTTCATTATCTCCAGTAAGAGCATCTGCGGAGAAGCCTTTACCGTCTTTACCTTTAGCTACAAAAGACATATCGTAGTTAACTGTCTTACCAAATTCTTCTCGATTAAATATAACTTGATATTTAGTGCCATTATCTGTATTAAAGTCATAATACGTATAAGGGTCTGAAGAATCTTTAGGTTTAGTGAAAGCTGACCATTTATATGGCTCTTGAGATAAATCTCCAATTTCATTTATAGTATCTTCCTTATTAAAGTAGTTATTAATATAACCTTCTATATTATCAGCTAGTATTTCTGAGACTATTTTATCTTTTAGGTCAGCTAATACTGCGCTAATTTCTTCTCTAGATAAATCCTGTGGGAAGAAATCTAAAACTTTATCTAAATTACCGGAAAGTATAGTGTTTCTAAAATCTGTTGCTCTTATACCTGATCCAGGTTCTGCTGCTAAAGCTAACCCGCTTACGTTGGGAGCATTTTTAAATGTAGTTACTCTTCTCAAATCCACGAAATCTTTATCTCCTCTTATTCCTGTTACAGATACGAATTCTAATTCCGGATTTGCTTGAGCATAATCTTTAGCTGCAAACATTGGATTTGAACCTCCATCTAATATTTCAACATTACCTAAGTACTTAGAGTAAATATTCCATATAGACATTGACTCTTCCTTAGTAATACCGTTTCTCTCACCTGCTCCTACAAAAACTAATACTTTATCTATCTTAGGTTTTTTATTACTTCTGCCTTTGAGAAGTTCTGCTCCAGTTTCTTTATAGTTATCTTTATTATAAACAGATCCGTTATAGGAATTGTCTAATAATGATTTAACTACATTAAAATGTCCTCTATGAGGTGGCTTATAAGCTCCGGGATAAAGTGCTATCATGCTAAAAATGATTGTACGTTTCTATCTATTTCGTTTACATCTGAGTGTTTCAGTAATTCTTGAAAAGTCGGACTAAATAACATTTCTGCTATATTCTCTAGAATATCGTTATTTTTTTGATCAGACTTTTGTCTATTTTCTCTATACTTTCTTACTGCATCCTTTAACTTATCGTCTCCAGGACCAACTCCATTTTTTTGAAATGCTTTTAAGAATGCTGTTTTAATTGCCTTATCTTCTGATCGGTTATTATTATCGAACTCTACGTTCTGAATGGCTTGATTAAATGCAGTCTCTTCTTCTTTAGACATTTCTACTGGTTTAAAGAAGGTTGATTTTCCTGCTCCTGTTTCTTCGTTGTATACTTGTAAGTATTCTTTTATACCGTCAACTCCTTTTTCAGCTGCTTTATTAAAGCCCTCTACTTCTTTAGAATACTTTCCTCCTCTATCGCTAACATAAATTGATAAGTTACCTTTTAACTTTTGTTGGTATTCACCTATTAACTGGTAAGCATTTCTCCAAGTTGAAAAAACTGCTACTGAAGGTAGAGATCTTTCAGAACGTTCAAAATTAGCAGCATATGAAATCATAGGATGAGCATAGACCATAACCATGTATACACCGTAACCTTTGGACATCATATCCTCTAGTTGAGACATAAACCTAGTTCCTGATGCTGTAGTATCCCAAACAAAGCTTTGCTTATCTTCGGTTGCTGACGCTACATCTTTAGCTACCTGGTTTGATGCGGGACCTAGTTTGTTGTGGTACGGGTGCTCTGGATCCTCCACGTACTTGTCTGGGTTGTACTGTTGGAGGCTGTCTAGAGATAACTGGTTTAGTAGGTACGATTTCCCTACTCCCCCTCCTCCTGCCATTATTACTGCTTTCGGGGCGGACGTAGATTCTAGGATTATTGTTGATAATTTTATCATTACTTCTGCTGTTTATTATTCTATCTTTTAATATTTTTACTTCTTGTTCTACTGTTAATATGGGTAATTTTCTCTCAACTCTATTTACAACTCTTCTACTCTCTAGAGCAGCTTGTATATGAGCAGCATGCATACTTCCTCTTCTGCCATTAATGTGAGCTACATTACCTCTTCTATTATAATTATTCCAATGATTACCGTAAAATGCTGAAGAGTTATTCCAACCGTATCCGTTTCCCCATCCGTAGTAGTTATTCCATCCATAAGGACTATTCCAATGATTACTACTCCATGAGTTGTTTCCCCAACTGTAAGACCATCCCATTCCGTTTCCATATGGATATCCCCATACCCAGTCATTCCACATCATATCCCTACTCATGTAGGAATTATATCCATAAGTATATGGGTTATAGTAGTTATACCTATTACCTAGTACTCTATTATTCCAATCAAATGATCTAGGTTGGCTTAGTGCATATTGTGCAAAGTCAAATCTAAACCTAAAATCAGTTCTTAGTTTCCAACGTAACTGTGAGACTGTTAGGGTGTCAACTTGTACGTCAGCTGGTACTATTAATACGGTGTCATAAATTGGATCGTGATTTAAAGTGCTTAATTGTAAAGAAGCACATCCTGTTAATAATAATGCTAAGACTAATTGTATTAGGTTTTTCATAGATTATAATTTTATAGTTGTAGGGTAGCTATTATAAATAGGTTCCGTATTAGGGTTCTCAAGAGAGTATAGTTTGTATATCATCTTAAATAATTCAAAGTTCTCTTCGATTTCATCTATCTGTAAGACTTTCCAACCTTTACCTTGTATTACGTTCTTCTGTTTTGAAGGTCCTCTTGACTGTGCTTTTAGCCAGATTATACCTGTTCGTTGTATCTTAATACCTTTAGATTCTTCTAGAGCTTTTGCATAAGATGCAAGCTGTAGATCAAATGATTTATGTACACTGTTTGATGTTTTAATATCTAATAACCATACTTCTCCGTTCATCTTAACTACTAAGTCAGCTGTTCCTGCATACTTATGTTCGTCTGACCAAACAAAATCTTCCGCAGATATTAATTCAGGTTTATGAGTACGCCAGAAATCTGCAAATTTTAATATCATTTCCCATACTATCTGGGAGTATTTAGCATTGCCGTAATCATCCATCCATGAGATTTCTTCTCCTAGTACTAGTTTCTCTGCTGCTTCATGTACCTGTGTGCCTTGCTTACCTGCTCTACGCATTATAAGATCAGCGTTATGCCCAACGTCTTTCATCCATGATTCGAAAAACTTGTTCTTGGGCATATACTGGAGTATTGTGGTTACGGACGGGTAATATACTCCTTCGCCTCTCTTATAGACCCTTCGGTCTAAGAAGTTAATTTGCTTTAAATCCGGGTTAAAGCTTAATCTTTTTTTCTCATTCTGTTCTAGAATGTTCATTCCTTGCTTTATCATAAGTTTAATTTTTGCAACATTATTTTAGAGAAGTCTAATTCAGTTGCGTTTTGAACTAATTCTGTAAAGTTTACAAACCCCATCTCAGAGGGATCTTTATCAGGTAGTTCTATTAAAAACACTTTAAATCCTGCTGATATTAGTTTTTCAGCGATACTTAGAGCGGCAGTTTGAGCATCTGTATCTAATGCAATATAGATGTCGGTTAATTTACTTGTTAATAATTTTCTATAAAGCGATGTTGCCATAGATTTACCTAGAATAGGTATGGCATTTCTTCTGATTGCTATTGCATCAAAAACTCCTTCGCATAGTATAATAGGAGTATTCCAGTTAATTAAGTTTTCGTAGAATATTATGTCTTTGCTAGTTTCTGGATTCTTGTACTTAAAGAAATTTCCATCATAGCTTCTTGCAACAAAGTAATTGAGTGTACCGGACTCAGTATAACTCGGGAAAACAACTCGTCCTCCATAGTCTCCAGTTGTACAGTATCCAATACTATATTTAATAAAATCATTGTCGGTAAGGCCTCTGTCATATAAGTATTTTCTTACTAAATTAGCTACCACGGAGGTAGTTGAAGCGGAATACAATGGTTGATATTCTTTCGGTAGTTCTACTATAGATAGCTCTCTATATTCAATTTGCGAGCCTCTAGGTACGTATTTTAATATCTCTGTAGCGTTGTCTTTTGGTGTGTTTAATTGTTTGAGAAGAGAACGAATAGTTCTGCCTCTAGTTTGGCAAACCCAACATTCCCAGAAGTTCTGTCCTTCCTCGTTAGTTGCCATGTTTATTTCAAGCTTTGGCTTTCTATGGTTGCAGAAAGGGCAGTGAAAAGCGTGATTGTCTCTAGCTCTTTTATGAGATTTTCCAAGGAGATTCTCAATAGAGCCTAATAAAAAAGTATAATCCATTTAGTTGTCCGTAACTATTATCTTATAATATAAGAAAAATAATTCTAAATATCAACTAATTTTAAGTGATTTTTTTGATTTACCATAACATTTGAAGGTCTTATATCTAATTCATCAGGATCGATACCTATTCTAGCTGATTCTTTTTCAAGTGCTTCGACCCATTCCTCAGGTATTTCTCCTCTATACTCTCCTAAAACTTCCATTTGAATAATGCCTAGTTTTGGATTTATAACCTCTACATCGTATATCTTAGCAAAATTATTAGTCTTCATACCTTTAAGTACAGCAGCATGTTCTAACTCCACTTCATCTGTAGTAGCTTTATATACTCTACCGTTAAGAAGGTAAGCTGAACCATAATCTCCTGAGCCTAAGTATTTAGCTCCTTTGTCTCTTAGCTGATCTGTTACTTTTTCAAAAGCAGGATCGTAGTAGAGTATTTCACCAAGTATTACTCTTGATAATTTCATCTTTATTGACTTTCTTTAATGTTAAAATGGAAATCTACCTTTGGATAATGCTCTCTTTCTCCTGGTTCAGACTCGTAAAAGTTACTTTCCTGCTGAATATCTAAACCTTTACTTTTAATAAAGTCTAATATTTGATTCCACTTACTATCTTCAAATTCATCTCTAGTACGGAACTTAACAGATCCATAGCCTTTGCCGTTTAATGGATCATCTTCAGTTCTTCCTCCGGCGTATTCCCCCATAGTTACGTAAGGATCACCTCCGAATTTATTATCTATCTCTTTTGCTAGATTATTTTGTTGATCTCTGTACTTATCGAAATCTACTTCTAAAATTATGTCTGTTAGTTTCATAGTTTAAAAATTTTAACCTTTAAATCTCCTGTTCCTTTAATTAATCGGTGATAGGTCTCTTTGGGTATAAATAGTTTGTTTTCTGATAATCTCTGTGGTATTTTATTATCTAATTGAAATTGCCAGTCTGTTTTATGTGTTGTTTGTACGTACCTATCTTCCTTATCTCTATGCCATACTAATTCGAAGGAAGAAGTATTACTTGAAAATTCCCTTATGGTATACTTATCTTTTTCTATTTCTTGATAAGGTCTACTCATTATGAGCAAAAGAATTTTAAACACCTTTTATTAAGTTCCCAATGAGTACCTGAGTATAAAGATAAGGATGTAGAAGATGTTGATACTGCTGTGACAAATGAAGTACGGGCAGCATCTGTGTAGAAAGCGTAAGAGTTCATACTGCACCCATAATCGGGAGTTACAGTAAGTGCTATGTGAGTGTAGGCTAAGTAGCTAGTAGCTCTAAGGTATAATGATCTACCGTTAGTTTCATGATCAGTGTGGGTTATATTTAATTTCTGGTTTGGTGAATTGGCATACCCAGTTCCGTCGGCAGATTTCCATAGCCAAGCGCCAACTGCTCCTGAGGTTGGGTATGATATAGTCACTGTACAGTTTTGAGCTTGTAAAATTAGGTACCTATGGCTAATGCTATTAGCAGAGCTAAATTTCCTATTGGAACCTGTTAAAGCAGGTGCATAATGGTACAGAAAAGTATCATTTAGTGATGTATTGGCAGATGTTTCTATTTGATCAGCAGATGCAGAGAATGCTTTTATCTCACTCATTGCAAAGTTCGTTATACTGTTTGATTGCGTACCCATATTCTTTTATTTAAATTTTACCAGTATCCAGAGAAGTTTGCACTTCCTCCTAATGACTTCCAGTATCTACCTATATTACAGGACCAGTATCCTGCTTTTGTTTTATCCTTTTTAGTAGCACATTTATGTCTAGCAGCAAATGATGCTCTTGCTCCTTTTTGTTTAAATTTAACTGATAAGTTAGTATCTCCAAAGGATACTTTTTTCACATTACCTTTTTTAGATTTAACATAAACGTAGAACTTTTTAGATCCTCCACGTTTTGGTTTGTTGAGAGCAACCTTTTTACCTTTATATTCTGCTTCGGGAATGTACTTAACTGAAGCTTTTAGCATGTCAAATCCATTATAATCGTAAGTTTCGTTTTGAATACTTACTGCTTTTTTGAATTTATCCATATCTATAACGCCTCCAATAGATTCTACTAATTCTTTAATCAAATCGAAATCTATCATTTCATCTATCGATAAAGCTTCATCTATCATTTCTTCGTTCTCTATCATCTCATCAATAACGTTACCTATTTCGAAGATTGCATTATACCCTGATGATACCATTGGTAAGTCTAATGGGACTTTCATACCATTATATTCACCATGAAGTCCTATATCTGTCGTTTCTAGTAATACCTTATCTTCTTCGTTAAGTTCTATATTACCGTCTCTAAGGGCCTGTCTTGCTTCCGTAAATAGTTGTATAAAGGCTTCAGAGTTATAACGGTAGACATTCTCATGTAATGAGAGGCTGTTATCTAAATGGTACTGTAGAGATGGTAACCCTACAATTTCTTGTAATTGTATCATAATATTACTTATTATCGTTTCGTTCTTGCCAATCTTGAGAGATAGAGTCTTTTTTAATCGGTCCTCCTTTAGCCCAAGTTCTACAGCTTCTTGCTGAATGGCATTTAAAATGGTGCATCCAACAGTAACCTAAACGGCCATCTGTATCAGATGTAACTCCTGGCATACATTCATCCATCCTTGGTGAAATATCAAATGCTACACAGTTGCTACAGTTAGTATCTTTAGCTGCTTCTTCAGTAGTATTCCAATATATTGCTATATCTTTCCAATACTCACCGGGTTTGTTTACATTTAATGGTCCATACTGAATAAAGTCTGCTCTTATAGATGCATCTCTATTTTTAGTATTTAACATTAAATCTTGAGTTGCAGCTGGGCAAGACTCATTACTTTCTTTAAGTAGTATATCTCTTAACTTCATATATCGAAATCTTTTCTATAGAACTTACCTAAGACATTATCATTTATGTAATTGTCTCTGTTCTCTAGTACTTCGTTTATAAATAGGTATTTACATTCAAAATATGTTAAAAGCTTCTTATTCGGTACATAGCATAGGATTCTACGTTCAAAGTCTTTAGGACTTCCTTCCTTTACGTATTTTAATATATCTTTATGGGAACCGTAATAGTCCATCCAGTCTGATTCTGTTATTATCTTCTGCTTTTGGGGTGTACGTCCTCCAATGCCTTTAGCTTTTCTTTCTAATCTAAGCTGTTCTAGTGCTCTCTTTCCTAGCCTTTTATTACGTTCAAAATATAAAACCTTTTTACCTAGGTATTTTTTACCGCTGGGTTTGTGTTTGGTTTCATATATAAATCCGTACGTGCCTTTCGGCATATCTAATATTTCTGTTACTAAGCGACCTTCGTAGGTCCAACTGGGTACTGTTACCATCATTCTCTTAATTTAAGAATTAATAATCAGAAAAACAACTAAAGTATGTCTTCAATAACACAGGGGTCAAAATCCTGTTTATACTTCTCTTTTAATTTATCGTAAGCATATGTGTATATACTCCCTGTTATGTTATTTAAATCTTTACGTAGTTTGGTTGTGCTTTCTGTTTCTACTATTGAGTAGCTTGTTCTTTGTTTTGTTATCTCGTTTCCGTCATCATCAAAGTCTATATAATCAACTATTTCTCTGCTGACCGACTGAGATGCATAAGGTTCACAGTTTTCAACTGTTGTGTATAAATCAACTTTAAGTCTGGGGTTATAGTTTACTTGTGTTCCGTCAATAGACATTGAGGTTGGTATTTGACTAGTATAATCATTTTCATCGTAAAAGAATTCACCTGAGGCTGATTGTGCTCCATCGGGAGATAGGAAGTGACCTGCTAGTAGGGTAATACAGCTTCTATTTTTATAGACTGTATACTTATCTACTCTAACATAAAATTCCTGTAAGGTTCCTTCGCCTTGTACTTCTACTGTTCTTTTAACTTTAAATCCCATTATCTATTATCTATAGTTTCTAAATTAACTTTAAGTGTATTAATATCAAGGAGTCTTCCAGCATTGATACACCTATATAAATAGTGTATACTTTGATCATATTCATAATTTAAACGTCCGTCTAGTATGTAACGTTTCTCCATTCCATAGTGTTTATACTTTCTAATAGACTCTTTATCTTCCCAGATTCCGTGTTCCCAGAGGGTAGGGGTTGGTTTAACTTCTTTACAGTCCCATATGTTTTTAGAAAGTGTTTTGTAGCCAATACTTTCTTTTTCAATCCACTGTCGCAACATAAATTGTTCAGAGTATATCATATGATTTGCTGTCATATCCTTCTCTTTCATACTACTAAATTCTTCATGATTTATTAATGTTTGCTTACCGTATCGGTTTGCAAAATCAGGATTTGGTAAGTAAAATAAGCTTACATTACTCGCTCTATCAATTACATGTTCTATAGGAGCTGTAAGTTTTTTATTCCATACATCGTTTTCATGTGGATACCAATTGTTAGCTAATTCATCGTAACTGCATATTACACTTTCATTTAGGTGTTCATCTATGTTAGTAAAGATTAAAAAATCATGATCTACTAATAATATCGGAATATCTGTTTCACTTATAATTTTTGTTTTACATCCTGACCAGAATATGCTTTTATTTATCCTCTCTGGGTATTCTAATTTTCTTACTGAATGCCATATTTCTTTTATACCTAGTTTTGAAAATATATCGTTTGTCATATCGTCTACATATATGACTGTAATATGTTTAGGGTGATACTTACGCCATAATGATACTGATGCAATAAGCATTGCTATATTAAGCTTACTGTAAAAGTTCTTATTTTGTTTGATATTATCGTATACCCA
>TARA_R110001592_G_scaffold129_4_pt1 | contig 13755 bp, 22 predicted proteins | sample TARA_R110001592 | Tara Oceans TARA_R110001592 (sample SAMEA4398387) | marine metagenome | biome: Polar Biome; feature: [SRF] surface water layer (ENVO:00010504); material: water (ENVO:00002006), including particulate matter (ENVO:01000060) such as... | depth 5 m
ATCCATATGTGCAGAGTTTGTTTAACTTAATTGATATGGAATCCATGTGGTTATATAAAGATGGTGATACTAACATAGGTGGAATTACAGAATGGGCAATCAAATCATTTGATAAAAGTAAAGATAAGCAATTATTTATGGAACATGATATTGATAATCCAGCATCAATAGGAAACTTTGATGAATGGATAAAAATAAACGATAAAAAAGATGAACATCCTATGGGCCATGTATCCGAACAGATGAATAAAAAGTTCGTAAAAACAATTTTAAATAAAAAAATAGAAAAATATTTGGATATTTAATAAATTTTTCGTATCTTTGTGTAACAAATACATATATATTAATATAAATAAATAAATTATGAGTAAATTTTTCGAAGTTACAGTAGAAGTGGTTGTTGCCACACTTAAAAATGGTAAAGACAAGAAAGCAAAAGAAATCTATTTAGTAGATGCACAATCAGTAACAGAAGCTGAATCAAGAGTTGTGAAAGACTTTGAAGATGCAGGAGTTCAAATTGACTACAAAGTGAGTATTGCAAAAGAAAGTAGAGTACTAAGAGTAATTGAATAATGAGTAAAGAGCCTCAAATACAACAAGAAGAAGTTAAAACAAGAGTTGCAAAGAGAGTACCACCTGGAGATAGGTGGGCTCCTCTTTCCAATACTACGGTAAAATTGGATTCTTTAACTGATGTACTTGAATTTATTTACCAAGATACAGGTAAAACACAATTTTATATGGATGCTAAAGAAGGGTTTGTATATGTTGTTGATACCGAAGAAGTGGTGATAGAGCCAGAACCAGAAAAAAGATGGAGTTTATACGGTGAAGAGTAGAATACAAAGATACCTTAAGAATCTATTATTTTCAATATTATTAATCATAGGACATACATTCCCTACATCGGGAATTATAAAAGAGTGTGATGATAAGTATGAGGATAATGATGACATACAGATGTTTATATGAAAACAATAACATTCTCTATTAGTAGAGAGTGGGCTAATTTATATTCTGAAAGTGTAAATAACTACGCTTTAAACTTTCCTACTCATATACTAACTGACACACCAGCTAAATTTAGTAATTGTATAGTAACTGAATACGATAAGGAATATTTCAGTTATTATGAAAAGATACTATTTGCAGTAAAAAAATGTATTGAATTAAAAGACACTATTTTATTCTTAGATGTTGATTCATTTAACTCTCTTAATACAAGTATTTTAGATTACACCGAACAATCTGCATTGTTTCATAGATATTATGTAACAGATTTAATAACAGATTGGGGAAATGAATTTAATCCTATAATAGATTATTTTGAAGAAAATGATATAGAGTATAAAGATGTAAAGATATTCCACGAGAGAGGATTTGTACTACCTTATACTCCTTCATTAAGTAAAGTATATGATGATTTGATAAAAATCCAATCATTGTGGGAAAAAACTTTTGATAGAGAATGTGATATTCTCAAATATAATAAAAGTGGAGTAGGGTTTGTTGAAGGAATTGCACTTAGTATTATGTTAACTCATAACAATATAAAATCAGAAATATCTGATAAAATCTTTTACAAACCTTTATTATAATGAAAGTATTTACATTATCAGTTGGAGATTATCACTCAAAAAAATATAGTAAATTTAACAAAGAGATTGATTTAACTGTTTGTACAAATTCCAATGAATATTGGAATCATTACAATACTATATCATATAATGAAGATGTATTTAGTTACTATGATAAGTTAATTTACTCTTTAAAATTTTGCATAGAACATAAAGAACCTATTCTATATGTGGATGTTGATTCACTTGGTGTAATGGATTATGATTATTTTATAAACACATCTGAATCTGACCTTTTATATTACAGAAAATGGGTAGATGAGCCATACACTATAATAGATGATATATTTGATGAAGGCATAAAGAAAAAATGGAAAAATGAATCTAAACATATAACTAAGATACCAAATATCCAAGAGGTATATTTATACATTCCTTATACTAGTAAAATAATTGGATTATATGAGGACTTGGTATCATTCAAACATCAATGGGAAACGAGAAAACATAACCTTATAGGATATGGAAATCGTTACGCAAAACGAGGAATTGGATACGGTGAAGGAACTCCGCTTGGATACTATTTATTAAAAAATAATATTAAAAATAAAGAACTCGGATTTATTAAACCAACTAGAACATTAATATGATTGAATTTATATTTCCATATAGAAAAGACTCTATTGGTAGAGAAAAGAATTTAAAAAAGGTTTTAGATTTTTATACTAATAAGTTTCCAAAAGAAAAATTCTTGGTGGTGGAGGTTGGTGATGAAAAAACATATGATGGCAATGTTCCATCTGTATTTCAAAAACAATCACTACCACATAATCAATCAAAAACAATAAACTTTGGTATAGATAGTTCATCTGAAAATATTTTATGTATAGTTGATTCTGATATAATATTATTAGAATATGAGAACATAAAAACAGCGGCTAGGATGATATATCATGAAACATATGATTATATATTACCATATCTGCATTGTTATGATTTACCTTCATTTGAAAGAAGAAATGGTAATCACTTAATGGGTGATTCAGATGGTAAATGTATCGGAGGTATATGGATGGTTAGTAAAAAAGCATTCAATAACTTAGGTAAGATGAATACTAAATACGAAGGATGGGGAGCTGAAGATGATTATAGACATTGGATATTATCTAAGAATGTAAGTTGGAGAAGATTAGGAGGTACTATATTACATTTATACCACCCTCTACAAAAACAAATAGATAAGTATTCTAAAATTAATACTCAGCATTTAAATAATGATATCAGTAGTTTTAACAAAATACAAAAGGACTCATTTATTTGATGAACAGATTAAAAGTATTAAATCTCAATCTATAAAAGTAGATGAGATTTTGATATGTGATAATACTGTAACGAATAATGGTGTATGGGAGCGATTTAATATTGCAAGACAAGCTAAAAACGAGTTTGTTTGTATTATTGATGATGATACGATACCTGGTTCCAAGTGGATTGAAAATTGCTTTAATGAGTTTAATAAAAGAGAAGGAATTTATGGAACCTGTGGTTATTTATTTAATTCAAAAAAACAATATGAAAATAACTACAAAAGAGTTGGTTGGTGTAATCCAAACAAAAAAGTTACACAGGTTGATTATGTAGTTCATAATTGGTTTTTCAAAAAAGAATGGTTAGATTTCTTTTGGAGAGTTGATAATGTTCCACATAATTACGGTGAGGATATGAATTTATCATTCCAATTACAAAAGGAAGGAATATTTACATATGTACCACCACATCCTTCAGGTATCCCAAGTTTGTGGGGAAGTTTGAAGGCAATAGAATACGGTAATGATAAAAATTCATTGTGGGTATCGAATCCAGGCAATTTTAAAAATAAAATGTATGGATACTTTGATAAACAAATCAACGAAGGTTGGGAGTTGTTAAAAACTGATACTCTAATATAGGTTTTTATGATTCGTATATATTTATAATAAGTTACAAACAATTAATATTAATTAACAAAAACAAAAAATGCAAACATTTTTAATTATTATAGGTATCGTTGCAATCGCAGCTGGTATCTATTTCTTTCTTATCAAAACAGGTAAGATTGGAGACAGAGACGGAGATTATATTGCCGATGATATTGAAGACACAATCGATGATGTAAAAGACGAAGTTAACAAAGCAAAGCGTAAAGTTAACAAAAAAGTAAAACAAGTAAAAACTCGTGTAAACAAAGTAATAGACGAGTTAGAAGATGTAGGGGAAGAGATTTCTGATGTGATATCAGCAATCAAAGGTAAACCAACTAAATCTAAGTTGAACTCATTAACGAAACAACAGTTAATCGATGCGGCTAAACAAGACCATAGTACTGATTTTGACTTAACAGTTAAAAAATCAACTTTGGTAAATAAAGTTTACTCACTTTACAACAAAAAATAAGGAGTATTATAAATGAGTTTAAAATCATTGATTACCGAAACAGTAGTAATTGATTCAATGTATGACATTGAATCAGAACTATTAAAGATTAAAGAATCTATTTTAGAACAAGTGATGACGGAGGGTGTTGATGACCCTGGTATACTCAAATGTATTTTCATGGCAGGAGGACCTGGTTCAGGTAAATCCTTTACTGCCATGGAGATTTTCGGTATTGATAAAAAACTCAAAACATCATTCTCTCATTCAGGATTAAAAACCGTAAATTCAGATTCAGCTTTTGAAAAAGGATTAAAGGATAATGGTATTGATGCTAAGAAATTAGCACAAATTGAAAAAGAAGATAAAGACCTTTGGGATAAGATTGCTAATAATGATGATTCAATCAGAAATAAAGCAAAACGAATAACTGCACTTCAGAGAAAATTTTATGAAGTTGGTAGATTAGGTATGATTATTGATGGAACTGGTCATGTATATAGTAAGATTCAAAAGAATAAAAAACACGCAGAATCATTAGGTTATGATACTTACATGGTATTTGTAAACACTTCACTTGAAGTAGCAAAAGAAAGAAACCAAAATAGAGATAGAATTTTATCTGATGAATTACTTACTAAATCATGGAACGATGTTCAGAATAACTTAGGTAAGTTCCAAAACCTATTCGGTAGTAATTTTAGAATTGTAGATAATACAGTTTACAAACCTATTGGTAGACAAGTACAAAAGGCAGTTAACAACTTTGTTAAATCTAAAGTATATAATCCAATCGGAAAGAAATGGATTAAAACTGCAAGAGCGTTGAAAAACGCAAACCTTATTAAGAAATAATATCAACTTACTATTAAAACATAGTTAATGAATAAAGGTATAATATTTGCTGGAGACTCATTTGTTTGGGGAGAAGGTTTAGAATTATTTTCAGAATTACCATCCACTAAGAAATATTTTGAAACACAGGAGTATTCAATGAAAGGCCCATATAATAGAGCATGGAATCCTGAATTTAAATACTCAATGAAAATGTATCAAGAAAAGAATAGATTTGCACGTTTAGTTGTAAATCACTTTGATACATGGGAAGATGTTTATGATAGAAATGGTGGTTGTCCTTATAGTAATCTGGATGAATTACTTCAGCAGATGAATAGAACTCCATTAACTGATGTTAATTCAATTATATTACACCCAACTGATATATGGCGGGGAATTGAGGCTTTTAGGAAAATACATCCTGCAGGAAAATATTTCAGTCCTACCGAATTAATAAAAGGTGATAACTTATCTAACTTCTTTTTTAAACAAAATCTACCAATACTTGGTACAGGTGATGGATACGATAAATATGATTCACCATCAAAAACAATTCTTGGTGGGGATATTATGCCTATACAAGAAAGATTTTCTTCTGTTAAAATTGATTCATTAAATGATTTATTTATATTTTGTTACATTTACCATCAATATGACAATAAAATTATAAATCAAACTGAGTTAATACATCGAATTTCAACACAATTACATCCAATAGATACATTAAATTTTAAAACACTAAGGTGTATGAAAGAATGTTATGATTTCTTCTTTTTAGAATATTCTAACTATGGAGATAAAATAGATGAGATACAGAAAAACTTAGAAAATAAATTGGTTGGTGAATATTTTTCATTTGTAAATACATATATAAAACCTAAATGTGATGAGCATGGTGTAACTTTATTATATTTACCAGTATGGAATGAAACACATAGTGCATACAGAGATTTTGGTGATACTCATTATGATAATAATAAAATACCTATACTCTGCAATGGAACTGAGTATGAATCATTTTACTATCTATGGCAGGATTTTATGATAGATAGAACACCAGGATATGAGTGGACTCATAATATGCATCCTAATTTAAATGGACATAAAGTAATATCAAATTCTATCATTAAATATTATGAAAAAAACAACATTTTTTAAAAATACTATATTTAATCACATATAATATACTAAACAATTAATAAATTATATTAGATTACACATAATATGGCAAACTTATCGGAAGAAATACAAAGAATATTGATAGTTCTTGAAGATGCAAGAGATGAAAAGAATTGGGAAATGGTAAATACTACTATTACTGAATTAGAAATGGTCTATGAAGAACTTGATAGACAAGAAAATGGATTTAATTACGATTACGAATAAATAAAAAATTATGATTATACCAGTAGATGTAAAGCCACCAAAGCGAGTAGAAAAACTATGGGGTTATGAACTATGGATTCACAATGATGAAGACTATTGTGGAAAACTATTAGTTTTTGAAAAAGCGATGGCAAACTTTTCAATGCATTATCATCTTAAAAAGAAAGAAACTTGGTATATTCAACAAGGAAGTTTTCAATTCAATTGGATAGATGTTGAAGATGGATTACACGATAGCAGGATTTTAAAGGAAGGGGATTCTGTTTTGATAGAAAGAGGACAACCACATCAATTAATATCATTAGAAGAGAAGTCAATCGTTTTTGAGGTATCTACTGAACACTTTGATGAGGATTCATATAGAATATACAGAGGAACACCACAAGATTTATTATAATGAGTAATCAAAAACAACCAACTAAATTCACTAAAGAATTTTCTGAAAAATACACATCACCTGCAATGAAGTTAAGTCTTCTTGAACAGGGATGGAAATATAAAGGAATGAATAAAAATAATCCAATTTTTGAATATTGTGTAATATAATTATGAATAAAACTATAGCAGAATTACGACATGACCTACGAGAAACTAATGGTTATATAAGTTTTAATATTGAAACTTTGGAGAATGAAGGATACTTGCCAGATAACTTCGATATGGATTCTAACAGTGCCAATGTATCTTTTGGAACTAATAGACACCTTTACATAAATGATATGGATGAGATGAAACCTCATATAATGGAGTTAAGAGCTGATTTCAGAAGTACTTCAACTCCTGATGTAGTTGATAAGTTAGTAAAATCACATGGTGTGAATCTTGAATCTTGGTCCGATGAGATTAATGGCGCTACGAAAGAATCCGAACTCCATCATAACGGTAAGGAACGATGGAAATATGGAATAAACTGCAATTTTCAATATTATCCTGGAATTCATCAAAAGTTAGTAGATGATATTTACAAGTTAGATGATTTTGACGTGAATCAAATATGGTGGTTTGATGCACTTAATGAAGATGACCCCCATGTTAAGGTATTTGGTACAGTATATGATGCATTATCAAGAGCATTTTATCCCGAATGGAATGTAGATAAAATAGAGCATCAAATGCACCAAACTTACTATCCAAAGGGGGGTATGATAGAAGACCACAATGATGGTACTAATAATAGTAATATTTTTGCAGGTTTGATTTACTTGAATAATCGGTATGATGAATCATGGGGAGGTAGACTAAGAACTGGCATCAAAAACTTCGGAGGAGAATGTGAAACATTGTCAGAACCAAGATTTGGTAATATTTCAATGTTAGATTTTAAAAAGTTTAATACTGCACATGGAGTAGAAAAGATGATTAATGAAAATGGTAGATATGCTTTACTTTCATTTACAAGACATAAAGACCCAAACGAATTCCTTTAACGGTTGCTACCTTAGAGGTGTAAATTCTCACTTTTGATTAATTTCATTAGTGGGAATTTTTTTTTAAAATAATCAATAAAAAGCTTGGATATATCATTTATTTTTCGTATATTACTTATGTAATAAGAAATAGATATGATAAAACAAAAACCACAAACAAACGGAATCGAAATTGATTTAACAGGTCCTCAAGGAAATGCATATTTTCTAATGGGTACTGCTAAGAAATTAGCTACACAACTTGATTTCCCTCAACAATTTATTTTGAATGAAATGATGAGTGGAGATTATGAAAATCTAGTAAAAGTATTTGATAAATACTTTGGTTCAGTAGTAACTTTATATAGATAAAAATAAATACGAAAAAGCTTGTTTAATCCAATTATTTTTCGTATATTTACATAGTAAATGTGTGGGAGTTCCCACAAAGTATAAACCTTAAAAACCTAAAATATGAGTAAATATAACAATTCTTCCTTTTGGTATGATGATTATGGTACAGATACCATCATCACAGACCAACTTTCAGATAAGGAAAAGAAATCCTTGGATTTATATAAGTTAGCTTCTTCTAAAAGAGCAATATCTAACTTTGTTAATATCGTAACTAACCAATCAATACCTGTTAAATTTAAAGAAAGAGGTGATTCTTATACAGATGGTAAATCTGTTGTTATTGGTAGTAGGATTACAGAACCTAAAGATTTTGATGTGGCAGTTGGACTGGCACTTCATGAGGGTTCTCACATTAAACTTTCCGATTTTAAATTACTTCACGATATTTACAATTTAGTTCCTACTCATGTAAAGGATGGAGCTATTAAAAAAGGTATTAACAATCCAATTGAGGTGATTAAAAATCTATGGAACTATGTTGAGGATAGAAGAATTGATAACTTCGTATTTAAATCAGCACCTGGTTACAGAGATTATTACAGAAAAATGTACGATAAGTACTTCAATGATAAGATAATCGATAAGGGGTTGTTATCTGATGAATATAGAGATGGTACTCTTGATTCTTATATGTTTAGAATTATCAATCTTCATAACAAAAATACTCAATTAGATTCTTTAAAGGGATTGAGAGAAATTTACAGATTAGTTGGTTTGAATACAATTAGTAGATTAACCGATTCCAAGGAATCATTTATGGTTGCTCTCGCAATGTTCAATATAATTTTAAAGAACACCAATGAACCAACTACCGATGATACACAAGAACCACAAAATGAAAATGGTGATGGTTCTTCTTCTTCTGATGAACAAGGTTCAGATGATGGTAATGGTGGTTCTTCTGAAGGTATGAGTGATGATGATTTCAATGATTTGTTAGAATCAATTGGTGAATCTCCAATCGGAGGTGATAAAGATGAAACTCCAACTGGTGGTAATTCAATGGATGTTGGTAACTTACCTGATAATATGGAAGGTGAACCAACTGAAGATAACTCTCCTCCATCAAATTCAGTTCAACTTTCAGATAAACAAAAAGATTTACTTAAAAAGAAAATCCAAAAACAAAAAGATTTCATGGATGGTGATATTCAGAAAACTTCAATTACTAAAACTGATTCTACTAATCTAAACGCTATTGAAGAGAGTGGTTCTGAAATGAAAGAAGTTGGTAAGGATGTTCATCAAGGTTATTATGGAAATCAATCTGTTCAATGTATCGTAGTTAAGAAACTTACTAAGGGATTATTTGAATCAGATATGTTTCCAATGACTTATAGAAATTATTGGAATGACGAAACTCCAATGAGAATGGAATATCAACCTCAAGTTGATAAGGGAATCAAACTTGGTACAATGTTGGGTAAGAAACTTCAAGTGAGGGGTGAAGATAGAACAACAGTTTTCAACAGACAGAAAGTTGGTAGAATTGATAAGAGAATGATTTCTTCTTTAGGATTTGGTAATGAAAATGTATTCCAATTCTCAGAAGTAGATTCTTACAAAAAGGCTAACCTACATATATCAGTAGATGCTAGTTCATCTATGAATGGTAGAAAATGGGAAAATACTATGATTAATGTAGTTGCAATGTGTAAGGCAGTTGATATGATTCCTAACCTACAAGTTCAAGTAACTTTCAGATGTACTCAAAATGAAAAACCATATATTGTTATGGCTTACGATTCTAAAACAGATAAGTTTTCTAAAGTAAAACAACTGTTTGGTGGATTAAGACCAAATGGTACAACACCAGAAGGATTATGTTTTGAAGCAATCATGAAATCTTTCATTCCAATTAACAATGATATGGATTCTTACTTCTTAAATCTTTCAGATGGACAACCTTACTTCGGTGGTAGAGGTTTCTACTACTCTGGTGATTCTGCTGAAAAACATACAGGTAAAATGGTTAAAATGATTGAAGGGATGGGAATAAAAACTCTATCATATTTCGTATCAGATTATAATGTTAGTGGATATGAACAAAGAAGTTTCAAAACAATGTATGGAAATGGAGCTAAGTTTATAGAAGTAACAAACCTTAACCAAATCACAAAAACAATGAATCAATTATTTTTAGAAAAATAAATGAAAATAAATACGAAAAGACTTGTGTAATCCAAATAAATTTCGTATATTTACATAGTAAATGAGTGGGGGATTATCCCCAAGATAAATTAAATTATAAACCTTAAAACAAATAAATTATGAGTAATGAAAATCAAGTTGGATATGTTTCCACAGAAGTGTACAAAGTTGAACAGTTTGGAAATACATTCAAATTAATTGACACAATGGGTGTTAAAGTTGGTACTCTTGGAGCTACCACCGGTGTAAGAAAATCAGCGTTCAATAAAGGAATGGCTGTTCAGGCTTACATCAACAAAAATGGTAAGAAATCTTACAGAAAAGTAGATATGAATGTGTATAACTCTTTAGTTATCCCAATGAATACCCAAGATGGTGGTGTTCAATTTGAAGATAAGGGTGACCACACTGCTATTAAGGATTTCATCCATAAAGGTTCGGTTCAATTGAAACCAACTGAATTGGTTATGGAAGATTTAAAATGGAAATATCTTATCAGAAGTGCTGTGAGAGCTAAAAATATTATGATGACTGGACCGAGTGGTTGTGGTAAAACTATGGCTTCCAAAGCTTTGGTTACTGCATTAGATAGACCAGATTTCTATTTCAACCTTGGGGCAACTCAAGACCCGAGGGCTACCTTGATTGGTAACACTCACTTCGATAAACAAAAAGGTACATTCTTTTCAGAATCCGCCTTTGTTACGGCACTTAAAACTCCAAACGCAGTTATTCTGTTAGATGAATTATCAAGAGCTCACCCTGATGCTTGGAATATCTTAATGACTGTTCTTGACCAAGGACAAAGATACTTGAGATTAGATGAGGCTGAAGGTTCACCAATTGTGAATGTGGCTGAAGGAGTTACTTTTATCGCTACCGCTAACATCGGTAATGAATACACTTCAACTAGAGTTATGGATAGAGCAATCTTAGATAGATTTGTTACTATCGAAATGGATGTTCTTGATGATGTTAAAGAATTTGGATTATTAAAGTTTATGTTTCCAGAAGTTAATGAAAATGATTTGAAAGCAATTGCTGAAATCTCTCACCATACTAGAACTCAATCAATGAGTGAGAATGGTAAACTAACTTCAATGGTTTCCACCAGAGCATCTGTTGAGATGGCTGGTTTAATCTATGATGGTTTTGATTTAGAAGAATCAGCTGAGATTTCAATTTATCCATTCTTTTCACAAGATGGTGGTGTTGATTCGGAAAGAACTTACATCAAACAATTGGTACAGAAATACCAAAAAGATGAAAATGGTGAACCTCTATTCAAAGAAGTAGATGGCACCGAAAGTAATGAGGATGATATCCCTCAGTTTTAAGGTTATCAATTATTTACAAATGAATAAGGGAGATTAATTTCTCCCTATTCTAAATAAAAGAATTATGAAAACAATTATTTTAAAGTATTACCCAATTATCATAGCATTCATAGCAATGTTATATTCAATTGGATTAGGATTATTCGGATACACCGAAGAAGCTCAATATTCAGCACATTGGGCAGGAACAATATTATTGTTCTCAATAGCAATCAGACAAGTAAGAAGATTATGAATATAGTAATGTTTATAGTTGGTGCAGTAATATTTACTGTTTTTCTCGTAGGTATAGTATGGGAAACCAAAGTTGAAGAAAAGAATAAAGATGAAAATTATGGTTACTATGCAAGACATCAACCTGAATATGATACTTGGAATAAAGACGAATTAAAATAAATTATGATTGAAATGATATGGAGCTACTTTTTTATTGGATTTATTTGGTTACTAATTTGTGACCTTTTTGTTCAAAAAATGCCAAATAATTTTGTTAGGGCCCGATATTGGTTATTATGGCCTGTTACATTCAGTGCATTTGTTATAGGATTTATTAACGCTGTAATAGATAAATGGAATGATGAAGAAATGTAACGTTTGTAATAAAACGAAACCAGTGGTTTTCTTTAAAAGTAAGAAAAAAACTTGTAGAGGTTGTGAAAGAACATTAGGTAACTACCTAATGAGAATGTTGGTAAAATCAAGAAAACTAACACCAGCAGAAAGAATAGGTAATCGACTGGGTTACATGGGTACTGCATTTATTATGATGAGTCCTTATCTATTACCATACGATAACATAGGAGCATACACTTATCTATGTGGTGCTATCTTATCACTACCACAAGTTTGGTTAGCAAAACAATGGAATTTAGTATTAATCAACTTTAACCTATTAATTGGTTATGGTATATTTTTATTTGGATAGATGGCAGAAAAAATAAACCAATTTGAAGAAAATCAATATCAATATATTGAACGAATATTAAAATGGTACGCAAAGGATAAAAACTCTAATTCTATTAAAGTAGGTTGGTTATCAGGTATGATGAAGAAACAGCATTATGATGACCACGAGAAGAGAATGTTAAATAAAATGGTAAAAAAATACAATGAAAGAACTTGATTTACATGGATTAACACATGATGTTGCAGTTAATAGAGCTGAAGATTTTGTGTTGATGGAATCACACGATACCATAGCTGGCCAGCTTAGAGCAACTCCATTCCAATGTAGAATCATTACAGGTAAATCAGATACCTTATCTAAGAAGGTAATAAAGATGTTAGAAACATATGATTTCAGATGGTATATACCAACTTGGAATACTGGTGAAATAATAGTTTCAGAATAAAGTATTATGAATATAGCAATATTAGTAGATATAATAAAAGAAACCAAATCAAATTGGAGATTCATATTTGAATCACCCTTATATGATGAGATAAACTTTATACCAGGTCAATTAGTACAGTTGGTTGGAAATCCGTATGGCCCATCAGAAGGTACTGATTCTATCAAAAGAAACTATTCAGTTGCATCCTGGCCTGATGGAACTAACAAATTTGAACTTATCATTACATACTTAGAAGGTGGTAAGATGAGTGAATATCTTTTCAAAGAAGCTAAAATAGGAGATGAGGTTGGATATAAAGGCCCGATGGGAGTATTTACTTTACCTGATAATTTAATGGACAGGGATATTTATTTTGTATCTACTGGTTCGGGTATCTCACCATTTCGTTCAATGATAAATTATCTTCATCAAAACAAAATTCCATTCAAAAATATTAAGTTATTCTTTGGTACTCGTACTGAAGATGATTTGGTTTACAGAGATGAATTAGAAAAGATACAACAAGAGCTACCAAACTTTGAATTCATACCAACATTATCAAGAGAAGATAAACCAGGATTTGCTAAAGGTTATGTACACGAGCATTACTTAAAACTCATAGATGAATCCTCAGAAAAACCTTGGGTGTATTTCTGTGGTTGGGATAGAATGATTTCCGAAGGTAGATTTCATTTAGATGAAAGAGGATTTGAAATGACTAAAGATATAAGAGTAGAAATATTTGGATAATGTTAGAATTTTTTAGACACATATTTGGAATCTGTGGTGAACATTTTCATCCGAACATTTGGAACACGATGGCATCGTTACCAATTATAGCTACAACTGTACATTATATTAAATGTAAATGTGGTGGATGGTTCAGACATAAAAA
>TARA_R110001592_G_scaffold359648_1_pt1 | contig 13755 bp, 15 predicted proteins | sample TARA_R110001592 | Tara Oceans TARA_R110001592 (sample SAMEA4398387) | marine metagenome | biome: Polar Biome; feature: [SRF] surface water layer (ENVO:00010504); material: water (ENVO:00002006), including particulate matter (ENVO:01000060) such as... | depth 5 m
TTAAAAGGATTTAAAAGTATGAAAAATCTAAGAAAACAACCATACAAAGCGCGCAAAAGTCCTTTTCTCTAACGGATTTTGATTATCTGGGTCTTTAGCGTATTCAAGATTAGTTAGTATGAGACAGTGATTTTCATCCAGAGGAAACAAAGTTTGCGTTGCTTTTAGCGCAATGGAAGGATCATTCGGATAAATGCAATATTCAGTGGAGGGATCGCAAGCATAATTGTAAATAGTTACTGGATGATCCGAGAGTATAAATTTGACACTTGATTTTTCCGCAGAAACAATTTCCCGTACGCCTTCTGTCCATAGAGTGCAATGCATATTCCTAATGGCCTGCATCTCGACCATAAGCTCAACCTGGTTAAGGTCAGGATAGTGATTTTTAATCCAATCAAGCCCTTTAGGTGTCCGTATTTTTTGTGAGTCAATGAATGAAAAAAACTCACTGAAGCTTTCATGCCATCCTCTAGGGTCATCGTCAATATAGGCGCGGACTGCCTTAGCCCCTGTATCGTCAATTCCCCCAAACAAAAGCCTCTCTATTTCATCATTTATTTGGCTACCGAAAAAAGTTGTATAAAGGTCGGTTTGATAAAAGCACTGAGATGTTGGGCGCTGCCATTTAGAATTTAGCGTCCTTGTTCTACCGTCGGGAAGTTTTATCGTTTCTGGATCAAGGTCCAAATAATGTAGTTTATTCGACGTTCTCGAAAAGAATCCTCGCTGATACCATTGGGGTACATAATGGTTATCTCTAGACTCAGTAGCTTTTGCCACAGGCGTCCCTGATGTTATTGCTCAGTTTGCTAACTAAATAAACCAAATAATCAATGTCGATGCCTGTCACTACGATACGCTGTCCTTCTTTGTAGGTTCTGTCCTTTGATTTTTGAATATATCGGGCATCAACAATTCCTTCACTATGAGAAAGAAGGTGGCGCTTTTGGAAAAGTATAACCAGTGAGCTCAGTTCATCTATGGATAGCCAATCTTCATATCCACTGCCTACCGCATTCTTCCAGTATTCACTCCCTTGATCCAGCCGCTGAAATGTATTTAAGGATGAACTTCCGAATGGCTCATACATGCCTTCACAATATCTCTGAAAGCCGACAACACCATCTTGCAGGCAGGACTCAATCATTGAGCGACAAGTAATCTCTGCATCGTCTTTTCCTGACGCCTCGCAAATCGCCTGCCTTACAATAGGGATGCTATCTTTTTTTGCTTTAATCTTTCTCAAGGAGTCCGAGAACGTCTGCAATACAGAGTTATGGCCACACGCCGGGCAAAAATAAGCAGAACCGATAACGGCAAAGCGTGAAGAGCATTTTTCGCACGCTATCTCTAACCGCATCAGCTCAGCTGCACGTGCTGGAATAACGTGCGTTCGTTTTGTTGACCCTGTAACATCCATAGACATTGAGATGAAACTGTTTCTGGGCTGTTGTCGATTGAACTTTCTTGTATCCGCGAGCATCGCTTTGCTAATTCGCCCCTCGATCATTGCCAATGCTTCAGCTTCTGCGTGCTTAATTTGTGCTTTCGTAAACCATTGGTCAGATGGGGCCTCATGCCTACAAAATGGGCACCAAACAGCTTCATCTTTAAAAATATTTGTCCAGTCTTCCTCATGAACTTTGAATAAGAATTCACAGTTCTCTGCGGGGCACTGCCTGTCCATATAGTCTTTTTCATCAGACCTAATTGGGATAGAAACCTTGGTGGCCCGCTCCAATCGTTTCAGCTCTTTTAATAATTCACCGAACACTCTCGCCTCCCTTAGCCAAAGTTAGGATTGAAAAAGGTTTGACGCCAATCGATAACGTCTCATTACCTCTATAGCACTAGCCGTCTGCCGGCTATCAATTCTCGCTCCATGTAATCCGTCCAGTTCCACTCTGAGGTCATCAACGCCAAGCGCCTTCGTCAACGTATCTAACGACGGACCTCTGTGGCTGCACGGTAGATTCTTCGCTTGCGCCCAAGGTATGGCTGCTTTCTGGCTACAAAATACTCCTTGAATTTCCGGCAAAGCCAATCCGTATCGCACAACATGATCGAGCAGGATGGGCCAGTCGAAACTCGCGTTATGAATAACGACCAACTGATTCTTGAAGTGGTCAGCAATCTGGTTCCATTGCGATGCAAAGGGTTCAAAGTCGGCGGCCTGCTCGTTGGTAATGCCGTGTATAGCCTGCGCTTCTTTCGAAATGCGTTTCTGTGGTCGCGTTTCAAATTCTACGGATTCAACGATCTCCCGATTTCTCACCACTGTTAGCCCTAAAGTGACGATATCTGGCAGACCGCTTTCATCAGCAAGACCGGTGGTTTCGGTGTCGAGCACGACGTAATCATCGGGAAGCTGGGTGAAGATCCACAGCAATTCGTTATACATGGCCGTCACCTCCTGCCACTTCCGTCCAGGGATTCCACTTCAATGATCTTTCCCTGCTCATAATGGTAACGCAGATAGCGCCAGTGAATGGCATCCGAGATCGCCTTCGGGCGCATCACCCCATAGCACTCACCAGATTCTCTTACGCTCTGGTAGTGAACGCCGAAGCTTTTGATGTCCCGTAAAGAGAAACCAATCTGCTGTGCTTCACGGTAATCATCGAGGTCGTAGATGGCGTGCCCGCTCAGCTGCCGCACATCCTGCAGGGTGACAGGGCCAAGTTGGGCCCGAATAACGCGCATGTCCTGGGTAGTCTTCTCAATTCTCGACTCCCTCAGGAATCGCGCCCGGTGGAACGAAGACTCAGTAATCGCTACCGCCTCATCAGCCGCGCAGTAATAGATACCAAAATCCCGGTTGAAGCGGCCGCCGCGGCCATCCACTGGTGGGTGGGTGAATGCCGCCATGACCCAGGACGCGCCATCGCCGTAGACCCGGTCTTCCGGTGGCACCAAGCGAATATCACCCACTTCATCGCGCAAGCGGGGATTGGTCAGGGACTCGACGGCATAGAGCACGTCCCAATCCTTAGGGCTGGAGACGCGCTCGAACAGGCTGATCTGTGGATAGCGCGACAGAATGATTCGATAAACCGAGTCATTCACCTCGCTGCCTGGTAAGGTCGCGATATCGATCACCAGCCACCCCGCTCTGCATCAAGGAAATCTCTGACGACGGCCAGGTCTGTCACCTGCCCGGCCAGCAACCGGTCTAGCGGTGCCGAGCTATTGAACAGCGGGTTGTCATTGGGAGTTGCCAGCCATTGATCGGCTTGAGACTCATCGGGCAGCAGGATTTGCAGGGACTTGTAGATCCCCAGAATGTAGCTGGCCCGCTCCAGTAGATCCCGCGTCAGCTTGGCCTTTTCCGGCTGGCTCTTCCAGTTGTAGAGTGTCTTCTCGTTGCTGAGGCCCAACAGGGTCATCTGCTGGGCGCCGATCAGGCGCCACTGGCTGAAAATAGAGAAAATCGCCGGCAGCAGTGAACTGGTGACACTGGAACCGCGTTGCAGCAGTTGTTCGGCTTGAGCGATCATGATTACCTCCTGGACAGCATACATACTGTATCTTTACAGTGCTTTAATTCAGCCTATCAAACTGTAATGATACAGTCAAGCGTATCAGAGGTACTTTTTGAAGGTACTGGCTGTGATAGTGACAGCAAAGCCAAAGGCCAGGGCAAACGGCAGGATTATCCAGGACGGATACAGACTAAACGGCAGCGCCAGATAGACCACCCAAGCGATAATCACCAAGGGAAACGCAGCCTTCTTGGCATAGTGATAAACAAAGGAGCTTTCCCTGCCGCCGCCCCAACGCCTGAGATCACGACGCACCAAACCATCGACCAGCGCCACCAAGGCAAATAGCCCAAATACCGGTGTCGCCAATGTCAGAATGGCCAGCCGTACACCAAAAACCTGGGACATTTGCATGGCCGCCAGAATAAATTCCGCCATTGGATGGTAAGCATGATGTAATGTAACCCGGAATCCTTCTTCACCTGCGCTAGGTATGGGCGTCACCCATTCAACAAGATCAGCGAGTCGAGTGAGTTCAAACAATACATGATAAAAGCGGTCAGCCAGGTCTCCGGCAAATTGCAAAGGATCTGAGGTCAATAAACTGCGGCGAAAGTCTACATCCAGATAATTCAACTCCACAGCCAGCATCTGCCGACTGTGCGCCAACCCTTGCTCTTCCCACCAAAACACCATGCCAATCCACTCAATGACGATGGAAAATAGCAACGATACCAGCAACCACTTAAGACATTGCGCCAGTGCGGTGAGAAGACGAGAAAAAGTCCCCGGTTGGGAAATTGGCCGACGCGGATCCGATGTTTCAGCCATCGGTGATGTGCGTGCTATTACCGGACGGGGCTTCGTGCCCAGCGTCCTTCAGCCCGGCTCCACTGGAACCGGCGTGCCACCAGGTTTCTCTGGCACGATACCAATGGTCATTGGTGATATAGGTGCGCTGCATAGCTTCGGCGATCTCTAAAAATGCCGCTGGCATAGCATCATCCCGACGGCTATCCGGCAGCGGCATGCGAATTTTCCAGAGGTGCCCACCCTCTAATAGAGCGAAGGCCTGTCCTTTGGGTAGCGATACCATATCGGCGGCAGTCAGCATGGGAACTTCAGAGACACTGATACGATCTTCATTGCGGGATTTAAAATCGACACCAGAGCCGGGATCCGACGAATCATCCACCCCGGAAACACTCATTAAGGTAAACACCTCAACACGGGGTAACTGTTCGGTGAGCATTTCTGCCGTGGCCAGTTCCTTAACCCGCAGCATGATCATCGTATTGAAGTTACCGGCCACCTGTCCCGCCTTGGCCTTATTACCTATCCGTGCTTCGACATCTGACCAGGTCTGGGTATAAGCAGTGACTTGAAATCCGGCACCACCGGCTTTATTCAGCAAAGGTACAAACTCATCACCAATCAACTCGTTGAATTCATCGGCATGCAGGGAGATGGTCGGCACTGATCGCTCATTGGCCTGAGGCGGTTTGTGTCGCGAATCCTGCTCCAGGTTTGTGTCAGAACTGTCGGGAGTGACACCATGCTTATAAATATGTCCCGCCACGGAGACCAAGTCTGCAAACATCGAATTGCCCACCGCACTCGCTACCGTGGTATCCGTGAGAGCATCCAACCCTACATAAACAATACCTTTACGACGAATAACCTCCATCCATTCAAAGATCGGGCGGTGATCTTCTTCATCCTGATAGTCGGGTGAAATCAATGCCGCGATATTGCCCGTAGTCAGCTTTTCCATCAATGGACCGACAGAGCTGACAATCTTGTCGAAATAGGTCTTGTCGTATTTAAACGCTGAGACCAAGCCATCCAGTACCGGATCGTATACGGCTTTATCCTGGAGGAAACGCATCAAGGCAATGGCATCGATGGATCGCCCGCGCAGTGAATTGGGCAAATTGCGTTCCTTGATCGTGCCTGCCAGTTCATTGACCTGCTCCTCCCAACCATCCAGGCCAGAGTGTTTGCCACAATACTGCGCGTACTCGACAAACAGGGGCTCAATATCATTGATATAACGGCGAATCTGTTGGTAGTCAGGACGACGATTCAGCGCCACTAAAGCACGAGCAATGATATTGACAAAACGCCAGGCAAATTCCTTGAAGGCGGCAGAGTTACCCTCGTTGGGCAATTGATTAGCGATTCGGGTGGCCACTTCAGTAATACGTGAAAAATTGCCAATGGCATTGTAACGAGCCGATATCTCGGGGAACCCCAAATGAAACAGATAGAAATCATCCAATCGTCCGGCACGTTTGGCTTCGGCATAAATACGGCGCAGCAAATCGGCATCGCCTTTGGGATCAAATACGATAACAACATCGCCTCGGCGAATATCCTGAGTGATCAGCACTTCGGCCAGGCGGGTTTTACCCACGCGTGTAGTACCTAACACCAGGGTATGCCCAACGCGTTCACCAAGATCCATCCACACCGGCTGCTCGTGGGGTTCCACGGCATGCAATGCCGGTTTACCACCAACGTCGGGCAATGGCGCTAATGGATTTAATTTTGACCGGCTGCGCAACCCTTTGGCCAGGAGTGACAACAATGGCTTGCACTCCCAGGCCACTTCTTTTTGACGCGCCCACTGGTAGAGCATACCCGGCTGAACATAGCGTTGCGCATCTGGCTTTAACGTATCACGCAAGCGCTGGGTATGTTGCTGCGTCCAACGAAAACCCTTACCCAAAAACAGTTTGTGCTGGCTTACCGGCATCCGATCTGCCGGCAATCGATAACTCGGCATCCGTCGCATGTTGCGCTGGTAGCGCAACACCTGCCAGGCCTGCTTCGCTCGCATTCCTCCAAACAGAAACAGGCACCCTCCCGTCATGGTCGCAATACCGGGCGGCATCATCAATGCCCATGGTGCCAGAAAGGCAATCACACCCGCCGCAAAGGCCACACTCATCGACCACAGCTCGACTGGCGGGCGCAGCAATGCCTCGATGGGATAGGCACTCACTGTTCAATGCCGTTAGTTGAAATAAGTACCGGGTAGCGATCGACACCCAGCGCTTTGGCGATGTCGGTGGCCGAACCAAGTGTTATGGACAGGCCTTGGGCAAGCGCGGAAATACGACGTACATCCGCTTCTGTTTCGGCCTGAATCAACATGCCGACGGCACCCAAGCGCAGCAGTTCTCCTCGCCGGGCTATCAACCAGCGTTGCGACAAAGCATCCGAACCCACCAGAAAAAATGGGCGTGCATTACCCAGAGTCAGACGATTAAGCGCTTGCCGTGAGGCCGCACTCGAAACGATGGTGCCCGGTATCATCTCCGGTGAGCGAATAGGTAACAGATTGCTGATCTGCGCAGCACCCAACTGTCCACGCTCTTTGATCAGATTGCTTGCGTTTACCTTCGCACTTCTAGATTCAATCTGTTGTATTGATTTCAGGTAAGGTGCAATGGGACGCGTTTGACCAGAGTCGTAAATAACTGTTAGCTCCGCCCATACCGGCATCGGCAGTACAAGCAACAGAAATAAACCATTCAAACGACACCGTTTTCTGCCTTTCATGCGAGTAACTCCTCTCATCTACTTTTCATGTTCTTTTGTTACTTGCCGCCAATATCGGTTGACCCGATTGCGGTATTGTTGCGCTCTGACCGGATTATTCGGCGCGTGATAACAGCCGACACTGTCCCACCAATCAGATGCGGTCGTATGACATCCTCTGAGAATCGCCGCACCGACACGCAAATTATGATAAGGATCCAACGCCTGCCACGCTGAACCCAGTGCTTGCTGGTGGTAACGCCAGTTTATTTGCATCAGACCAATATCCACTGAGCGCTCGTCATTGGCCAAGGCAGCTTGCAATGCACGCCATGCTTCTTTGCGCGACGCAAAATACTGCCCTTGACCATTGATATTTAATGTCCAAGGCCAGGGTCGCAATTGATGTTGACTCAAGCTGCTCTGACCGCTCTCAGTCAACGCCACGGCATAAAATAAGGGCGCGGGTAAGCCATTTTCCTGAGCAATTAACCGATACGCAGTCGGCACCTCATCGGCACGTGGCCCGCTCATCGAACCAGCGGCCAAGAATACAATCATCACCCAATGCCTTTTTATCACCGTCATTCATCCTTGGTGTCAAAACCGGGAGCTGGACAGAGACAACAGCGCATCACCGCGACGGCGAAGTACCACTGGGCGTTGATCCAAAGGTTCACCCAGACGAAGGGAAAATTTGTCGAGCGCGCCTGCGTCGACGTTCAGCGTGACACGTCGTTCATGTACCCATTCCGGTTTTATTTTTCTCACACCGGCCCATTCACGAATACGGTTTTCATCACCTGCAGCAACATCCAACAGGTAGATATCAATGCCATCGATTGTCGGTAACTTAGCAAGTAAACGATCCAATATTACATCGCAGGCAACGCAATTGGTTGCCGTGAAAAACAGCACGCGATCATTGGAATCTAACTTCCCATCCGGGATGGTTTTTGTCTTCGATTGGTGCTGCGCGAGCTTCACCGCGTCAATCAGCTGACCTTGGGGGAATAAACGCTGGTGCGCCTCATCGTAGGCATGCTGGAAAGCCAGAATACGCTCGGCATCTTCGCGCATCATCATCGCCCAACGTTCTGCATAACGGCGACGCTCTCCTGCGTTGCGCGCATGGATACCCAATACTTCAATCGGCGATAAAGTAGATGGACTGATGCTGCCACGGATACCTTGCATGAGACTGCGGTATCGCAGCCAATCCTCATGACTGAGACCCCACTTTTTGGCGCGCGCTGATTCAACAACACGGGTACTTGTACTATCGATTTGTACGGATTCAATATCCGACCGTTGTTCCTTGATGGCAATATCAGTGGTGATATCGCTGTGCACAACTAAAGGCCAGCTGGCACCCAGGATCAAACTGACGATCAGGGCGCGACCTATGACGGCTACTCGCTTACTACTCATCGGCTGATGCCCCATCTATAACCGATACAGAAAGATCACGCTCGATAATCGGTACCCCGTGGCGCTCACAAAGACTGGCATCATTTTTCGGTATTTCTGATAATGCCAAAATAGCCGCATTGTCAGCTTGCTTTAACGCCACCTCATCTACCGACTTTTGAGCGGTATTGAAGGAGATCGCAGTGATCAGGATAAACAGTGCTAGGACGATTTCCATGAATGACTCCTTCTCTATATCTTTTGACTGGGCGTTGTATTACTTCCATCTCGGTGAGTAGCACGGCAGCGCTCAAACCCAAGGAGACGATGAACGGGGTCGTGTACCAACACAAAAGCGGAACCTACCAACAAGGAAACAACATCCTGAAGCGGCAATGCCTGGAATTGACGATGGGCTTTCGGCAGTGGCAGCTTCAACATATCTTCCACATCAGTGGTTAAACGGCTGGAGGCCGCCAACCGATAACCCGAATCCTTGATCACCCATTCCAACGCACCACCGACCGTGACAATGTCATTCGGTATCCGAATGGGTATAGCAACGGCCAATAAATCTTGTTGCCCGGAAGTTGGGTGCGGACGGATAACGGAATAACGTGCTATCTGCTTAACAGGTAGCACGTTAGAGAGAGTTTCAGTATCAGCAATAACGATCTTACTGATACTCAATGTGCCTGCTATCAGAGCGATCGTGAAAAGAAAATGACGGTGTAAGCGGGGTACTGGCAACATGGTTGACGACTCCTGACTGAGTTGGTGGCTTCTACTAAAATTGAAGCGCATCATGAATCATAATGAACTCACCGTGAACGTTAAATTCCGTCGGGCTGCGTACTGGTTTCTTCCCTACCGCCCTAAGTACACCTTATGTACTGCACAACATAAGGTGTATTTGGGGCGGTAAGTTTTTATGTACAGCAAGAAGCTGGAGGCCTTGATTTCACTGACTAAAGGTCTCCAGGACTTTACATAAAACCATTAAATCCTACGCATAATCTGACTGCTCATGTCCTTCTTTTTACAAAGATTGAAGCCAATTCAGCAATGTTTTATTTTCCTTCCAGGAAGGAAGCTTGGGTACAACTGCGCCCCCACTCGCTTTATTCAATGCATCACGCTTCATTTCCAGATTTGATTTGGCATAAATTTCAGTGGTGCGCACATCCGCATGCCCTAAAAAGTCTCGGATGATATCGAGTGTTACCCCACTTTGTAGCAAGTGCATGCCTTTAGTATGCCGAAAGCTATGAGGGCTCACTTTCTGTTTAAATTCTGGATGTGTTTGCCGTAGTCTGTGGATATATTTGTCCAGAATGTAGCGTATACCCGAGCGGGTTAAGCGATTTCCGTTCCGGCTGCGAAATAAAGGAAGGTCGCTATTCTCTGCATTTCGAAGCTGCTGTTCATCCATGTAGTCCTGTAGCATGGCAACCGTGCTATCCATTAGCGGCACAACACGCATCTTCCGTCCTTTCCCTATCAATCGGATTTGTGCCGGTGTTCTCAGAGACACATCTTCAGCAGACAACTCAAGCAGCTCTTGAACGCGAGCACCCGTATCGTAAAGCACGCTGAGCAGGGTTGCATCGCGCCGACCATCGCGGGTAGCCAAGTCGGGCTGCGTTAGAAGCTCCGTGAGAAGTTCTTTAGAAAGGTATCCCACCGGGGGTTTTGCATATCGACGATAAGGCATTGCCAGTACCTGCTGACATAAGAACAAATGTTCTGGTTCTTCAGCCTGAACGTATCGGAAAAAAGAGTGCAGGATAGCCAGCCGTTGATTCACCGTGCGTGGCGAACAGTGGCGGGTACTTTTCAGGTGCTCCAGAAATGACTCGATAAACGTCACGTTAATATGCTTCAGTTGCAGCCGTTCTAGCGAAACACCTTCTTCATCACGACAGTACTGTAAGAACAATACAAACGCATCGCGATAGGATTTGATAGTGTTTGGGCTCATGTTGCGCTGTGCAGCCAGATAGTGGGTTAAATAGTTTGTTACATGTTGGGAGAAATCCGTTGGTTTCATGAGGCTACCCTCTTGGGGATCACGTCCCCAAATGCGTTATTGACGCGGGTTAAAATATCTGGGAAAAATTCTGCGGTGAGGTGTAAGTAATACTGTGTTCCTCGCAAATGTGCATGTCCCATGTAAGTCGCAAGCAACGGTAACTTTGCATTGAGGTCTACGCCTTCTTTATACCATCGCATCAGCGCGTGAACTGCAAACGTGTGGCGGAGATCATGCAGTCTCGGCCCTTTACCTCGCCCACGATAAGGTATTCTGCTTTGGTAGAGCAGCTTGCGAAACAAGTTTACGATTGGAGAATAACTGCATCGCTTCCCTGACGGCGATGGAAAGTAATAGTCGCTATCAGAACAGTGGCCTATTGAATCCTCGTATGTTTGAAGGCGTTCAATTAGAGCGGGTGCAGGCGGCACCAAGCGATCTTTAAGTAACTTTCCCTCTCGGACTGTAATGAGACCGCGATTGAGGTCCACATCCCCGACACGCAAATCCAGAACCTCGCCGATGCGGAAGCCACAAGCATAGAGAAGATGAAATACCTCAGGCATGACAAGATGCCGATACGGCGAGTGTGCTGACGATGTTATTTGATCGACAGATTCAAATAACTTGGCAATCTCTTCATGAGTAAACACGTAAGGCGTAAAACGGGATGGGGTTTTGGCCAGCAATGTCGAATCGGGTACGTACGCTGGATATCCGTGACGGATCAGAAACTGCGCAAACTGCCGTGTCAGACAAATCCGGTGATGCTGTGTTGATTGAGACTCGTGGTCCCGTTTGGCAATCCACAGCAGGATGACAGGTTTAGGTAATTCAAGGGTATCCAGCCTGCTTTCAAGCAAATATCGGTCAAGCTGTGCAAGGCCTTCGGCACCGGCTTGATAGCGATAGCCGCAAGCCCTTTTTTCTCCGACAAATTGCTCTATTAACGGTGCGAGAATACTCCTGAAACAAGGTGTTTTACTATCGTGAAACATGTTGCACCTCCACTGGATCCAAGGCAACGCTGCGAAGCCCATCAATATCGGCTTTAGCGTAGAGGCGTGTGGTATGGGTTGAGGCGTGTCCCAGAATATCAGCGATTGTTTGCAGCGAGACTCCCTGTGCGAGCAAGTGAGATGCACAACTGTGCCGCAATGAATGCAATCCGCAATGTTGTTTGGATTTAAACGATATGCCAGCGGTATAGCGCCAATGTGACACAATGTCGTGCAATCGATTGTCGTCTGGAAAGGGATCAAACGGTGCTCTCAGTTTAAGGAAGACTTCTCGATATTGAGATTCGGGCCGATCTGATTTTAAATAGCTGATCAACGCTTCTCCGACCTCGTCGGTCATTGGCAGTGACAGTGGCGTTTGAGATTTGCATTGCACGATATCAATGCTGGCTTCATTCCAATTTAGATTGTCCAGTTTCAACGCACGAATATCGCCAACGCGTAGACCAAGTCGGCAGGCTAATAATAAAATTGCGTAATCACGCCTTCCTCGGGGAGAACTACGATCTACGATGCTCAGTAGTTTATTAATCAGCTCAGGCTCCCACACCGATGGAATACTGGCGTCTCTTGGAGCACGTACAATCGGTAGCATCTGACTGAGATCCTTCGTGAGAAGGCCCTGCGTATATAAATACTGCATAAAAAGCCGAAGAGCTGATACTAAGCGAGAGACCGTTCTTGGAGAATAGTGCCCTCGGGCGGTGATGAAGTCTGTCAAATCTTGTACAGTGATCTGCCCCAGGTTAATGGTGTTTCGCTCTCCCAGGAAATCGACAAAGAGCATGATATCTCTCATTACCGCACGGACTGACGAAGGTCGATAACGGCGGCGTGATTCGCAATAATGCTCGTAATCATTGATAACCTTCTTCATCGTCTCAGGTATTTGTACTTGCTGCATATCGGTGACATAACGTTTGATATCACCATGCTTGGCGAAGTACACCAATACTGAGGTCATAAATGGAATATGACGCTGCCAACTCATATGAAGCTCTGGCAAAAAGGTTCTTTCATCGTCGTAGGCTTTAATAAAGCTTACGGCTAACTCCCCTGATAAAGTGTTGCCAAAGTCGGAATCTTGGGAAAAAGCAATGAGCTTCTCCCAAACCAATCGATACCGACGCATTGATCGCCTGCTGTATCCAAGTTGACTTAACTTGTCCAAAGCCTGTGAAACGAGGAGAGGTAGTGGAGTGTTACAAATGAGGTGTTCATCTGATTGAGTCATGGCTGACCTCCGAATAGTAATCGGCAGCCGGTGGCCACCGGGAGGTCAATTCTGAAATGTTATGTTCAGTAATCCAAGGCCAAAGCCTTATAAAACGGACGTTTGTCGTTGAACTGAACATAACGTGCTACCGCCCCAAATAAACCGCAGAAATTTGTTCGCGAGCATGCCCCAGCTCAGCACTGATCATCAGGCGCGCGCGATGATCTTGCTGTTTTTGCTGGGAACTCAGCTGGATAGATACGGGGCCACCGGCTGCTGGAGAACACCAACCGGTCAATGCCTGATAACGCTGTTGAGCATAAGCATGACGCAATCCATGCAGGCGCGATAACCCCGCCTGGGTTGTATGACGTTCGTAGGTGCGTAACTGTTGGATGTACTGTTTGTCACTGGGGATCAGCGAACCTTTTCCAGCAAGTCGATGTGCTCGATTCATTACGTCGCGCTGTGTATCGGTACGCAGTGGAATCGCCCTAGCCTTTCCTCCTTTTGTCCAACTGTCCTTCAACACTATGTGGTCACCCTTGTCGGCAAAACTTGGGATAAACTTAATGGCCTCTTCCCGGCGCAATCCAAAGGCTCGCTGCAGCTCCAAACTCATCCGCACGTAATCATCTTTTACCGCCAGCAGTTGCTGATTATCGACATCGACTGCCTTTGACTCATTACTCACAAACTGCCGATCGGGAATGCCGTAAAAGTCATTCGATCGCGCGATAACGTTACGCCGATCGACCTTGGCGGCCCACCAGCGCAAACAATTCATGCGGTTTTTGATCGTGCCTGCCGTCATACCTTCCAACAACCACCGTTTTACCAATGCATCGACGTGTTTTGGCTTGAGCGAGTGCGTGGCCATTCGACGATAGCCCATTTCATGTAACTGGCTGGCAATCTGGTTCAACATCCGCTGCCGATTCGCCTGCGTGCTGTAGCTGCCATCCCGATTGCGATGGCACAGTTGTTTCAATTGGTAGTTCAAGTGACTATGGTTCTTAGTCAAGCTTTTACACCAAATTTTCATCC
>TARA_R110001592_G_scaffold338236_1_pt1 | contig 13754 bp, 17 predicted proteins | sample TARA_R110001592 | Tara Oceans TARA_R110001592 (sample SAMEA4398387) | marine metagenome | biome: Polar Biome; feature: [SRF] surface water layer (ENVO:00010504); material: water (ENVO:00002006), including particulate matter (ENVO:01000060) such as... | depth 5 m
GTTCCAACGAGAGTTTCCAAAGCAGTTATATCGGTAGCATTTTGGGTAACATCTGTTTGTAATTGATTAATATTTATACCACCAGTAATACCTGATATATCCGCAACATTTTGTTCTACTATTGCGTATAATCCTGACGCTATTATTGCTGGATTTGCTGATGGGTCACTCGCAACTCCTAAACTCGTTTGTAATGTAGTTATATTACCAGTATTAGTTGATATATCGCTTGTATTGGTGGAGATATTACCAGTATTAATTGCTATATTGCCTGTATTAGTTTCAACTTGTAAATTAAGTCCAGTTGCTAATGTGGGAGGGACTGCTGATGGATTGCTTGGTATTCCAAGATTACCAGTATTACCAATATTAGCATTATTAGTTAATTGTAGATTACCACTTGCGTCATAATTAAATTGCGTAGTATCCACCTTTAATTTTATATCTAAATCTTTTGTAATTTCACCACTTGGTTCGGTGATATTAGTTTCAACTATTTGGATACCATCTCCAAAACTATTTTTATTAGGTATAAGTTGTCTTCTTCTTTGTCTGTTATTAACATTAAAAAGTGAAGTAGATGCTTTTATTTCTTTTTGTTCTAAAATATAGGCATAACTTGCTAATTGTGATACAACTATTTTTAATTGACCTGTCGTGCCTCCTATATTACTTTTATTGATAAAAATCTCGTCATTAACACTAAAACCACTTCCCATATTCATAATTGAAATAATTTCTGCTATTAAAACACCTGAACCATTATCTTTTATTTCAATTGCTAATCTTCCACTATTACCAATATCTATTTCCTGATATATTCCTGCTGTTGTAAAATTTCCATTTGTAGAAGCATCAATAGTTAAATAATCAATAAATATATGTTCTACTACTTGTGATGAGGTGTCCCCATTAGCAACATTATCTTCTATATCCAATCTTAATCTTTGCATTGTTAATAAGTCTTCATTTGTATTATCCTCACTTTCCTTATCTAATAAAGAATAAATACCATATAATCCTGCACCAATCCCAGCATAAGTTAAAGCATTTTGTAACCTATTTAAAAATATTTGTAAATATGCTAATCTTGAACCTTGTAGAACTAATATTGACGGCAAAACAAAAGACCCCCCCAAATTTGTAGTTCTATCTATTACTCCACCTAAACTTGTAAATAAATCTCCTAATGTATCTGTTGTTTGTTGTGACCTTCTCCACCCTGCTAATCCACGAGGACTTGCATATAATGTGTGTATTAAATTATATAAATCGGCAATATTTACAACAGTAGTTCCTTTAAAAGCAAAATAATCTGTATTAAGTAATGTTAAATCACTTGCTACAACAGCAACTTCTGCTTGGACTGTTCCTACTGCAACTCCTAATACATTTTGAACCGTTTCTAACGCTGATATATCGTAATCTACGGTGTACCAACCAGAGAGTTTTAAAGGATAAGCGATATGATACGAATGATAATATTGTAAAAGTCCGTCTTTATTTATTTTGGTATTATATGTTAATCTTGGATTACTATAAGAAAATGTTAAATAACTATAATTATAATCATTAATATTCATAGCATTTTTCGTATGAAATCTTATTTCTCCATCGTCATTAGCATTATTAATATATACTTGAAAATGTTGATTTCCGTCTTGTCGTATATTTATTAAATCATTTATAGTAGTTTCAACACCTGTATTTAATTCTACGGTAGTCAAAGTAGTATCTCCGTCGGGTGTATCAGTAATAGAGGGTTCATTAATAATTGTTAGTTCAGTTGTTAAACCTCCTCCACCTCCTGTAAATTCCTGTGTAGCGTCAATAAAATTATTTTCACCATTTTCGTTGTACCAAGACATTCACTTTCTCTAATTTATACACATTTTTTTTTTCTCATATAATATTAGAAAGTAAATATGTATGAAAATATTGGTGGTTCGTTACCTACCGATATGTTTTATAACCTCTCTAAGTTGTCAGGAAGCATGTCTAAAAATGTACTAAAAATATCGGCAGATAGACCCGATAATAATACAAGTGGAAATATAGTAAATTTCCGTTTACCTATTGGTTCGCTTTTACAACTATCTTCTTTATCTGCCTTTTGGAAATTTACCGCAACTGGTACAAATCCCGCCCATCCTACAAAACATGCTTCATCGTTTATTAAAAGAATGTCTATTTCAATAAACAATGTGGTTATTCAGCAAATTGAGGATTATGCTTTGCTATACAATGTTCTTGCGGACCATAAAAACAAAGATTTAACTAAATCTATCGGTGGCGATTTTGCTGATAATTCGGTGATATGGACTGAGGCAGACCCAACTGGTTCGTCGCAAGTTGCCCTATTAGGTACAAATGCTCTTTTAGCATCCACAACTAATCAAAGTGGCATAAGAATGAAAGTAAATAATTTCTTAGGATTTTTAGGTTCTAGTTCTACAAGTGTAATTCCCACCGATAAAATGGGTGAAATAGTAATAAGTTTTACGGTATCACAACCATACGAAGTTTTAGGTGGAACTGCTGAAAGCGGTTCTACTACCTACTCAAATAACGCTTTCACTCTCGATGAAATGTATTTAACATGTGAAACTCTTTCATTCAGCGATGATAGTTATTATACCAGCATCAATAATAAAGATTTAATGTACTCTTTTGACGACTATTTAGTAACAAAATTCGCCCCAACTACTAAAACAACTGGAATAAATATCACAAATTATATCTCTGCAAATAGTGTTGATTGGGTTATGGGGACCGCCATTGTAGCACAATCTCAGGTGAAAGAAATGGTTGCGTATGGTTCAGGAAGCGACGGAGCGTCTGCGAATGTTATTAACTTACCAAAATATTTAAGTGACCCTGTTACTTATTCTAATAATAATACTGGAAATTCTGGTGACGGTTTCTTTGGTGTTCTAGCACTTCAACGCGATTTACAAGGAATTGATAATTCTCAGTTTTCTATAAATAACAAAGCACTAAATTATTCTGCCTTTAATGCTTATGAAATTTTCCAAGCAAATCTTTGTTGTCTAGGTTACGAGGGAATAGATGCTTCTGCTAATGGTTTTAACCCTGCCATTACTTCGCTACTACATTATTACAAATACTATGGAGGTCATTTCCAATCTCTTGAATTAATTAATAAAGATGAATATTTCATATCTGGTTTATCTTCCGCTGGTTCGTCGTGTGCTATTAACTGGGTTTGTAAATTTAAAGGAAACGCCAGTTATGATATTACACCAGTTCTCGTTGCGAAACTTACAAAAGTGCTTCATGTTAAAGCAGGAAGAATGGTTTTCGTAGAGTAAAATAAATATCTCCTGTATAATTAGAAAAGATATGACTTCAAGTGGATTTATAAACGCTATTGAATACTATGAACGACCATCAGGTTCTTTACTAATGGGAGCAGATAACTATCACAATCCTTTTAAAAAAAGAGAACATAATATATTTAAAAAACACCATCCATCGGTTTATCATAAAGAGGGTGAATTAGCACCCGAGATGCAAAGAAGATTTTATCAGCATCATACATCTGTTACTAATGATTTAAATAACAATATGAATTTTAACCCAACAAAAGAAACTACTTATTTTGAAGAACACGATACAAATAAACATCTTCATTATCCAACCACAAAACCACGATACGAAATATTTAATTTTAGAGATACTGTTTCGATTGATAAAATTGATGATTGGAAAAAAGATGGAAATCACCCACATACTCGGTTAGAACATTCTAATTCTTTAAAAGTTAGAAGTGTATAAATAGTACATTTCTTAATTTATTTTTATTTTTTAAAATATGTTTTTAAATTTTTATATTTTTAGTGAAATGTACTATTTTTTTATAGATTAAAATATTATGATTTATATAAATAGAATGAACGAAAATATTATTATACATTTAGATAGTTCTAATGCTGATAGTAATGAAGACCTAAAAAGTAATACTAATTATAAAGGTGATTACGACCAGCGTTTAACATATTATCTTAAAAACCCTATTGTTTTAAATACGGATTATATGTTAAGTGTTAAATCTTTTGTAACTAATAAAAGACAAAATGTATCTACAATTCAATATCCCGAAGACACAAATTCTCTTGCAACTTTTGGGGCATATAACAATACTTTCAATCAATTAGGTTCTATACCATATAATCAAGAAGTAATTAGTGAAACTATATCAAATGTAACTGTTTATTTATTTTCAACACAATCGCAAACATTTTACGCTACTGGTGCTAGAATAACTGTTAAAACAGTAAAAAATAGTGGAGACGCTAATGGTCTAATTGAATATATATCAACTGATGCAAGAGGTAGTGATTTTGATTTAAATCCTTGTTATATTAGAAAAGCGGACATAACTTCACCCACTACTTTATATAATAGTGATAACGGACAAACCTATGCTATTTTTAGTCCAATTAATTTAAACGGTGGGAGCGAGATTAGAATTTTGTCGTTACAAGGTGGGGGTAATAATACTATTCTTTCTTATGCAACAGGTGTCCCCATTACAGAAGGTACTTTTTATAATATACCGATGTATTCTCCTGATGGTTCAGGATGGTACGATTATAATGGTGTTCGAGTTACTGCGAAAGTTGTATCTACAACAGGTACTAATTACGGAACTGTTATAATTCAGGAAGTAACTATTGGGGGTAGTGGTTGGAATTTAAACGATACATTATATTTAGATAAATTTTCAGTTGTAGATGGGGTGTACCCGAATACCTATTCGGCGTCTGCGAGATTTGCTCCTTTTAATGTTTCAACATTAGTGAATGGTCTAGGAGAATTGAACCCCAGTAATGGTATATCCAATATTATATTACCAAATTCTCGCGAATATCCATTTGTAGATGAAGTATTAACTGATGTTCCTTTTTATGAATTCGTATCAGGTCAATATATAAAAACAGACGCTTCGGGAACTGTTAATATTGTTAAAAACGCTGGGAACAATCAAGGTACTGCCACTTTGACTACTATTACTGATGGTGGAAGTGGGTTTCATGTCCCTATTGAACTTTTCTTAGATAAAGAAGATTTAATTAAAAATAATAATACTTACTTTTCTAATAGATATATAGATTTTGAAGGATTAACTCTACAAGATGATAGTGGCGATAAAGATTTATCAATATTATCAGGAAATTATGGTTACGAAGTATATGGTACTATTCTCGTACCAGTTGGTGTGTATTATTACGATGTGCCGAATAAAAATACAAGAGTTTTTATTGAAATTATAAACCCTAGTAATGCAACCCCTAGTGCTCGAATAATCAGTATATCAGGCGGTGAAGGGTTTGCAATTGGAGATACTATTGAACTTTTAAAAGCTGATGTTGTTAGACAAGATACGGGAGTGAGAGGATGGAGTAAAGACAATGCATCAGGAAATTTAATTTTAGAAGTAATTAGTATATCACAAACTATTTATAATGGTATTATGTATAAATTCGGTTTAGAAAATATTAAATATGATAATATGAAATCTAAAAATAGTGATATGGACGGCAATCCTGTAATATTAATTACAGGTGTTAAACAAAACAATATTAATTTTAACAATCCAACATTATGTTTATTGCCCCAAGTAATTAGTGAAATTAAATTATTAGTAAAACAAAAAATACAAGTTAATGAGAATATTCATGTATCATTATTATTAGAAAAAAAAAATAATGTATATGTATAGAAATGAATAATAATTATAAGATGATTAAGAAACCAATTAAATACCAAAACATTTGGTTAAATACTGAAAATGCGTTAGCAGATAGTGAAAGAAAAATATTTACTTTTAATGATTTACCATTAATACAAATTAGAAATAGTTCTATTTTAAAGGTTACATCGATAACTTTATCAGGTGCTGGTATAGCATCAGCAACCGCTCAAAACTGGACTATAAAATTAGGTAATGTAAAATATAATACTACTTCGTATTTTAATAGCGACAAAAATAGTATTCCAACAATTGCTATGATGAATTACGATGTAAATAATAGCGTTCAAAACGGACATTTTTCGTTAGAAATAGAAAAACAAGATATAAAACAATTTACTATAAATATCACAAGTTCAGGAGGTCATGGTGCTATTGTAAGTAGTGCTAATATTAATTTTCATATATGTTTGACTGTTGAAGAATATGATGATTAATTTTACATAGTGGAAATATTATATTTTTTTATTAGTTTATAATCTTCGTATTCATAATTAAATGCTTCTGTTAATATAGCGTAGTAACATTTTTGATATAATATAATTTCTTCTCCTTGAATATCAAAATCCATATCAAAATAATCCATACCTAATTTCATAGCACTAAATATACCATATTCATTTACTTTTTTTATTAGTGTTCGAAAATTATCAACATCGTGTTCTTCATCACAACAATTTCGTACAAGTTTAACTAATGTGTCGTCAAATTCTTCTTTACTTTCTATATTATAACCATCTGTCATACAGCGAAGAATATATATAACATCTTCTTCTGCATTTTGGATTTTATCATATACTTCTACAACCCATTCTAATTCTTCTTCTCTTTCTAATTCTTCTTCTTCTTTAACAATATTCATAATTTTTAATTGAATATCAGTTGGGATTTCGTGAATGTAGTTTTCATTAAAGCAGGTCATGTCGTTAAGTGATAATAAAAAATCATATAAACATAATCATTTTTTTTTTGGCGATACTAAATTTATTTTAATTTTGTTTTTGTTCTAAAATGCACCCTAATCTTGTTGGTATCACAATAGTAAAGTTACATTTATCACAACATTTACCATCTATTACAGGGTTAGCATTATTTCCATAACCGATATACATTTCTTCACAAATACCGCATTTCTTTTCTAATTTAGTTTGGTTTTTAGTCATCGTATATGATAATATAATATGTTAAATGTTTATATCATTTTTTATTTACATTATCTAAATTTATAAATTTTTATTCAGGTATAAGGTAGTGTTTTACTTCTTCATTTCTAAAATTTTTACTCATACAATAAACAACATTCATATTTTTATCATAACAAAGCGTATGTATTATACCTCCTACGAAAATTGGTGGTGCTTCTTCATTATTACTTAATTTTTCCCAAAAAGTTTCATAGTGTTCTTGTGGGACTTTTATTATACCTTCACCTTTTTTAATATTTAGATTAGCACAAGAGCAATTGTGCTTACAAGGACAGACCATATCGTATATGATAATAAAAAATAATATAAACATAATCATTTTTTATTTTTAAAATTTTAAACAACCAACCGCCCAGTTAAATATATCATTGTTTTCAACAGGAACTTCACTTTGTAAAGCATAATCAATATGTTTTATAATTTCCCACATAACAATACCAAAATGCTTATTTCTTTTTCTTGTAGTAGATATATCATAGTTATATATTACAAGTAGATTTTGAATTCTTTCTTTAAAATCAGGGATATTATTTTTAATATACTCTTGTGCTTCTTCATACGCCATATCGTTAAGTGATAATAAAAAAACATATAAACATAATCATTTTTTATTTTATTCATCACTATCTTCATCACTATCTTCTTCATCTTTATCATCTTGAAGAGTAGTAATAAATAAAGCAAATGGCGATGAAGTATTATAAGTTATTTTACTTTTAAACTTTTTAGTAGTATAAAGAGGTAAAGAACCTTTACTACAATCATATTCTAATTCAAACTCAAATACAATAGTGCAATATGTAGGTCTATCATCATCATCGTCAGTATGATATATATTCACTTCAATATCATCGTCTTTGTGATACCTTTTAAAATATTTATAAGGGATTTCATCAAGAATATCCCATTCTTTCATTTGGTCGATTGTTAAACAATTAGTATATTCCATTATCTATGTGATAATAAAAAAACATATAAACATAATCATTTTTTATTTTTTCATCTAAATTTTATAAATTTTTATTCTGGTATTAATTCATTACTTTTAATTCTAAATGAACTAGAATATATATTTTCATAATCATCATGTTTATAAATCCAAAATCTATTAGTTTTTTTATAGTGTCTTGGATTTATATCCGCTGTAATATAACACTTTGAAACTTTTGTAATATTAAATGTCATTCTATAAATTAAAGTATCGCCGTCAGTATCTAGTTCATAACGACATTTATATCTACCAATTTCAAATTTAGATTTTGAATTAATTTCTACTTTCTTTATTTTTTCTTTATCTTTAACAACAATATCATAAGGTATTTTTGGTATTTTAAATTTTTTAAAAAGACTTAACAAATTAGTTTTATTTGCTGTATTTAAATTAGTTATTCTCCTACCTTTTGAACTCATATAATCGCTAATATATTGTCTAACGAAATCATTTGAGAGTTTAAGTAATTTAGTATCATATTCTAATTCATCATCTCTTATTTTTATAATTTTTTTTTGTAAATCTTCGTGAAGTGTGTCCCAAAGACTATTATCCATTATATTGATAATAAAAAAACATATAAACGATAATCATTTTTTATTTGCATTATCTAAAATTTAAATTTTAATAATTTGGTTCATCTAAACCATTTCCAAATTCCCACAAAGTCCTATTTTTATCAAGAACAATACCGAGAGAACCAACTTTAATTTCGTATCCATAAAGAACATTAAGTAAAACCGAATATTGTATGCATCTATTATCAAGATTGTTTAATAACTTGAATAATTTTATTTTATCAGTTTTAGACAACATATTTATTCCATTTTTATAATATTCAATTTTATTTTTATAATATTTAGGAATTTCGTTCCATTCTTTATGAACCACCTCAACATTAGGATTATTTATTACAAAATTATCTTTAATATTATCTTTTTTATCAACACACCACATGTGGTAGTCATCTTTACTTTGTTGTTTATTTCTTGATTTGTAATTAAGCATATTATAACTCATTTCATAAGTGGAAATAGAATAGGTCATTGTTAAGTGATAATAAAAAATCATATAAACAATAATCATTTTTTATTTGCATTATCTAAATTTTATAAATTTTTAATCTTCTTCATCTGCTGGTTCTTCATCATAATATAATTTTACAATTTTAGATACTTTTTTGCGACAAAAGGGACATTCTCCTTTTTGTCTAAATATTTTATTATTAGCACAACAATAACAGATGGTATGTCCGCAATTTAAAGCACACATATCTCTTTTTCCACCTAGCGTCATTTTTTCAGCACAAATACTACATTTATATTTAATAGGTTTTCCTTCATTTTCTATTTCAGGCATCTCGGGGATACTTTCAAGTTCTTCATTATATTTATATGATACACTTGCTTCATTTAAAACACAATCAAGAACAAACTTTAATGCTGATGCTTTATAACCATTTTTATTTGCTTTGGTTCTCCAAGATGATAGAGTTTTTTTACATTTCTCACAATTTTTATGGGAGGGGCAAAGAACCCAAGAGTTGCGGTTGGTGGTCGTCATCGTTAAGTGATAATAAAAAATCATATAAACATAATCATTTTTTATTTGCATTATCTAAAATTTATAAATTTTTAATCTTAGTTTAATATAAATGAGATACTATTTATTTAAAAAAATAATATTTTGGATTGATTTGATTTATAACTAACCAATTCTTCGTGTCCGTTTCCGTTTTTTTTTAGCAGGTGGTTTATCAATACCTAAATCTTTCTTAACAGTTTTATAAAGTTTTTCACCTGCACCAAAGAGAGCACCTTCCGCAGTTCCAAATATACTTCCTTTCATTACTTCATTTTTAAAAGTTGTTGCTAATGTTTCCGCTCCCTGAACTATATTGCCAGCACCGACAGCACCCTCCATATCTAGTACGAGTTCCCCTGCTAACGGTAAAAATGCCATTTCTTTCTCTATATATTAGTAACATTTTTTTTGTAATCTATTTATTTGTAAATGTATTAAAGCGTTATCCAATATTAATGGTTGGGATTTCTCATTATAAAATCGTAATCTTATTGTCGTAATATGTTTATTCTCAATTTTATATGTAAGATTTTCATAGTTGCGGTATTTAATACATGTAAATGGTGCTTCATCTAAATCAATCCAAGTTAGTATATTTCCAAAACCACGATGTATTTCATTTCCTTTTATCATTTCATTATGAGTTTTAGTTGTAAAATTTAAATCAGTTGTTATAATTATTTTTGATAAATTAATTAGATTAATATGATTATCACTTTCATAATAACTACTAAATGGAATATTAATGTATTCTTGATAATTTATTATTCCAAGATTTTCTAACATATTTTGAATATTAGGTATAACTAAATCGATTTGGTAATTATCATCAATTAGGTCACCAACTGTTGGTGTAAATGTAGTATTATCATTAGCAAATTTTATTTTATTATTTAATGCATCAATTGATGTAGTAATTTTATAATTAGTTAATAAATCATTTAAAGTATTTTTGTATGTTGTTGATTTGTAAAATCCATCAGGGATTGTTATCGTATGCAATACTGGTTCATCAATAGTACCTGCATCAAAAACAGGTATTTGTTTATTTGCTTGTAGTTTAATGAGATATAATGGGAATGGTATCGAACCAGTATTAGAAGTGATACGGTATTTATCATTAGGTGAAGGACTTATTGAATTAGTAATATCAACTGCTGAAAAAGATGCTGATATTTGTTCTGTATTAACATTTAATATTGCAAATGAAAGGGTTTGAATATCTATATTATCCCAAAAACCTGATAAAGTATTATATTTTTTTAATACAATATCAATACTTACTGGTGATGAAATTGAATTATCCCTATAAAAAACACAATCAAAACTGGTAATTCTTTCATCACTTGTTATTTCAATAAAATTAACATAAGTATCTTGTAATTTCATTTTTCTACTAACATCTACCGTATTATTAAATATATTAACCCAATAACTCGCTGTATTATCAGTTATGTCGGCAGTATTATAATAAGTTAAACTTGTATTATTATAAGTGATTGTAGATTGATGTAATGTTATATCAATAACTTCGCTAACAAGTAAGGCATTTTGAGCGTCAAAAAAACCAGTATCTGTTAGAAACAATTCGCTACCACCATAAGTATAAGTATATGTTTTGGAATATCTGCGAATGTTAAATTGGTTATTCATTAAGGTTGAACTGATGTTATAAATATTATTTAGAAATTTAAAATCACATAATTTAATTTTAAGATACTCGTAATCAGTTGTTTCAATTGGATATTCTAAATTAATATCAATATATTCATCGTTTTTATTTTTACTTCGTTTATCTATAAAGTAACTAAAAATCATTTATACTACTTATTATCTACATTTTATTTATCAAAAACATATTTAGGGTCTCTTTCAATAGTTTGACCCCATCCAAGTCTTAGTCTATTTTCTTGTTTTTCATTTTTATGAATACTAATAATTAGCGAGGCGTATGGTATATGCATTATACCATCATATACTGTTTCTAATTCTTCTTTTGAAAATATACTTCCTACTTCCGTTGAAATAGCATCAATAATTGCAATACGATTAGCATTCTTTAAAAGTATAAAATAATCGCTCTGTTTTCTAACCACGCTAGGTATCTTTTTAAAATCTTGTGTTAAATATATTAAATTTATAGGGCAAAGTTTATCACTATCGTGCCGAGATTTTATACTAATATTATTACACCAATTCCCTTTTTTAACATTACTAAATACATCACTACCGATAAGGTCATCTAAAACAAAATGGATTACACGAGGGTGATATAATAAAGTACCATCTTCTGTGTGAGGAGCATCGGGGTCGTCTTTTGGGTCAATAAACCCTTTCCACTCTAATAAAGTTAATTCGTCCATAGTTAAATTAGATAAAGATTTTGACTTCATAAATTTTTTATATGTTTCTCGGTAAATATTATAAATTTCGATTAAATCACGCTCTTCCAATATACTTTCATAAATCTCTTTTAATTGTTTATCAGGATTACTTAAATCTAAATCAATTCTATCATCTTCATGTAAATATTTCAATTCATCTAATATTTGATTTTGTTTTGATTTTGAAGTACCACCACTAACCCATATAATTCTTTGATGCACTTTTTCTCCATTTTCCATTTTATAACCTGATTTCTCGGCAAGTTGTAAATAGTGATTTACGATAACTCCTTTTCCGCTACCTTTACTACCACAAACAAGCATAATATTATATATTCTCGGTAAATCTTCATTTACAGGTTGAGGTGTTTTATAAGGTTTTCCAAAATTAATTTTACTTGTTATACTTTTTAACTGCTTAATTTTCATTTAAAAAAAAATATTATCTCTATAATATAGATAGATTAAATTATTAAGATGACAAAAATTATATACCCTAGCGATTACAACGACGAATTAAAAGCAATTTACGATGATTTATATTCAAGAGGACTAACCTTAGTAGGTAAAAAAATAAGACCACAAGATGAGTTTCTTTTAGATTTATCAGCAAAAATTACGATAAACCAAATGCGAGGAATTGATAATAATTTATCAAAAGAACAAATTGAAGAAATGAAACAAATGCATTTAGATAATAGTAGTGGTGTAATTATTACTCCACCTGAATTATATGAAGATGGATTAATGAGAACCGCAGATGGTAAAAGTGTAATTAGACATCCTCTTGATGTTCCACAAGAAGAAGTATTTGATAAAACGAGAATTGCACCACCACCGAAAGATGTTAATATTCATGAACCTGTCGAAGAAGAAAACGATGATGTTGATATTACTATTTTAAATACTAAAATTGACGAAATGTTAGATTTTTAGTATAGACATGTATTATATTATGTTATTTTTTTCTTTCTATAAAATAGTATAGTCTCTATATAATTATGGTGATGACAACCGAACAAAGAATTGCTCTTTTAGCGAAAGCGAGAGAAGCAAAACGATTAAAAAAGGCACAAGCAGATGCTGAAAAACCGATACCAGTAAAAGGCAGACCGAAAAAAGAACTTGATGTAAAAACATTAGATTTAGTTGATAAATTAGATATTGCTGATGAAGAAATAAATGATATGATTAATGAACCTGTAAAAAATCCTAAACGCACTTCAAAAAAATTACAATCTAAAATTGAACCTGATGTTGAAGATGAAATTGAACCTGAAATTATTGAAGAAGTTGAGATAAAGAAAATTAAAAAACCTAAAAAAAGAATTGTTAGAAAAATTATAAAAGAACAATATGATAGCGATAGTACGGAGGAAGAATATGAAGAAGTGATATATAGACCAAATAAACATAGACCTAAACAAGCACAACCTAAACAGGTAGAAGAACCGAGAGAATTAACACCTCCAAGAGAACCTGAAATAAAAAAAAGAAACGCTAGTGGATTTAATTTATTTAGTTATTAGTAGTATGAAAAGTAAATTAAAACTTTTAGATAAGTGCGAAGCATTAACACTTTTATGTACGAGGGCATCATCTCGTTGGAGTTTTATTAAATTCTGTTTTAATATACCGCTGGTTTTTACTTCAAGTGCCATGTGTATTATAAATAGTATATCTACTGATGCTAATGAAGTAAAAATCCCTAATATTATAGTTAATGCTATAAGTGTGTTAATTATGTCATTGGCAAACAATACTAGGGCAAGCGAAAAATTCGAAAATTTTAAAAAATTATCACAGCAATTTAT
>TARA_R110001592_G_scaffold160195_3_pt1 | contig 13726 bp, 9 predicted proteins | sample TARA_R110001592 | Tara Oceans TARA_R110001592 (sample SAMEA4398387) | marine metagenome | biome: Polar Biome; feature: [SRF] surface water layer (ENVO:00010504); material: water (ENVO:00002006), including particulate matter (ENVO:01000060) such as... | depth 5 m
ATTAACTTTACCTTGGTATAAAGTATCTCTATTACCATTAGTTAATTTTCTTTCAGCTCTAACTACTGTACCTAAACCACCTCTGTTTAGTCCAGCGGGTGCAAACCATGCTTCTCCTGCTCTATCATTAAAAGCATATACACCTGGCATCATTGTTGAAGCTGGTACCCAAACTAATGATCCTAAGTCTGGATCAATTGTTTGTAACCATGGCCAATATGTTGCTGCGTATGAAGTATCTCTTGCAGCTGCTTGAGCTGTTACAGTATTAATACCTGCTCCATAAGCTACACTATCTATTATTGCTATGTTATCTCCTCTAAATTGAGTGTTATTAATCATAGTAGTAAGTGGTGCAGAATAATCAGTGTTATATAAACCAGGTGCTGTAATTAAATTATATCTGTAAGCGTCTCTATTAGCTAATAAATTAAATGCTATTGTGTAGTTATCAGCAACTAATCCCTGAGTGTCACCACTGTCTATCGTTTCGTAGAATTCAGCTGGTGTTGCGCTGTTAAAAGGTCTTCCTAAAGCTCCTCCAAACGATCCTGATGATGCTACTGGGATTGAAGCTGTATATTCAGATCTTGCCTCACCGTTATTATCAAAATAATTTAATGTTTTATTATTTACATTTTTTACCCTAACAAAATTACTTAAAGTGTTATAACTTCCTTCATCTTTAACATAGTATTCATTTGTTCCTGAGTCTTGAGTAACTACTTGTTTTGAGTTACCTATTACTTTTTCTATATAATTTCCTGAGTTTGGGTCTAACGATAAATTTGTCCATGTTTCTAATACTGTTCTAGAAGTTGTTGTATCATTACCTCTTCTAATTAATAAAGCAAATGTACCTGATGAAGTATCTGGGGATGTAACTTCCCATCTAACATTACTAACCGAACCAGTTAATAGTGTTCCATTTGAACCCGTTGCTGTGCCCGTGTTCATTATTTCACCTTCAGAAAGTGTTTCTAATGTAAAGGCATTTGAATCTTCTATGTTAGCATCAACTAAAGTAAAAGTTAAATCAGTTCCACCTCCTAAAACACCATTGGCTACTGTAATTAAATCTCCTACTGCGTATCCCGTAGTTGAACCTGTTGCTACTAATGTTGTTGTTTCTACAAATAAATCTGCACTTGTTAATGTAACAATTGGATTAACTCCTCCACCTGCTGAAGCACCTAAAGACGATGATGGAATTGTGATTGTTTCTCCTGCTACAAATCCAGAACCTACTGTAGATGTTACTGTTACTGAAGTAATAGTAGTTGCACCTGAAACGACTATATCAGCAGTTGCTCCTGTACCTGAAATAGATCCAATTAAACCTATAGCTGAATAAGTATCTGCAACCATACTAGCTCCTGGTGTTGACACTGTTAATACATCTGATGATATTAATTTTCCACTACCACTTGATTTTGTAGCTGTTACTTTAAGTGTTCCTGCTCCTCCTGTTGTTGCAACATTAGCAAAAACAGCAGCATCACCACCAGTACCACCGGAAGTATAAGAACCAAATAAATTAGTTGCATCTTTTATTTCACCACTTTCTACGTCGTTATATATTGTAGATGAAGTAGCTGAAGTATAAGAACCACTAACTACTCTAGTAACTAATAATGAATCTCCACCTTGTTGGAAATAATTATATGCTGATATTGATGTAAAGTATGTGTATTCTGCACTACCACTTTCAACTACAGCACCAAATATGTTTTGATATGAAGAATATGAAGAGATCACTGTCGGAATTCCAACTGGTCCTTTAACTGTTGGACCTACTATAGCGGCCCCAGCTTGTACTGGTTGGCCAGAAACAAAGGATTGATCACTTTCTCTTGCTAATACTCCTGGGGATAATAATACTTCTGCCATTTTATAATATGTTTATTTTGTTTATAAATATTACAGAAGATTTTAAAAATGCAATTATTTAGTAATTGTTTCTTCTGTGTTTTTTACTTCTGTAAATTCACCAGTAGATAAATCTAAATTTCCATCCCCATACTTTTCTTTTAATTTATCTACTTCAGATTGAAAGTTATTTTCAATTTTTATAATGGTATCTGAAATTAATAATTTTTCTTGAGATAGTTTTTGAATTTGAAATTCTATTAGTCCTAATTGGTTAATGTTTTTTTGGTTATTTTCAGAAAGATCTTTAAAATTTTTAAGTTCTTTTGAAGGTATTATTGTTTTTGACATAACTATTTATTTTTGTGTTTATTTATTTTTTTCAAGATTGATAATATCTTTTGCTTTATCCTCTTTTTCTTTTAGGTTATTTATCGTTTTATTAATTTTAGTTTGCAAATTAGCTATATATATAGCGTCTGATCCTTTTATATCTAACGCATTTATTGCTTGTAATATAACTTGGAATTCTTGTGTATTAAATAAATTATTCATCTTTTAAATTTTCATATTGATTTTGTAATTTTATTATTAAATCATATAAGGTTTCTATATCTTTTCCCATAAAGGATGTTCCTTTAATCAGATTCAATATAATGGTAATTTCTTTTTTATCCAAATTATCTTTTAAAAGAGTTTTAGATTTTATAAGGTTTTGGGTGTTGATTTTATCTATTATAGCCATAACTTTTTTTAACATTTTATTTTATTACCCTGTGTAAAACCAAAGTTCTTTTACACTGTTCGTTTCTGCAACAATTGTATTTCCTTTTACTATTATATTAGAAGGTGGGGGTTCAAAATTTGGATCTGGATTTGGAGTATCAAAATGCAATCTAACATCTCCAATTTTATTATTTAGAGTAGACCCCGCAGCATTTCCTTGAAAGGTTGTCCAATTCCCAACACCAGAAGATCCACTCATAGCCATTATCATACTATTAACTGATCCAGTTTGAACTGCATACCCAAAAACATCCTCTATTGCTGCTGCTGAAGAAGAATTAACTAATATAAATTGATCTGATACTTCAAAATCACTTGAGTGTGCAAAAGATGCAGATCCTATAAAACTACCTGATCCTGGTATTTTAACTAAAGTAGGTCCATTATCTAATGTTCCTAAAGTTATAGCACTGCCATTATCAGTAATTTCTATGCCAACTTCAAATTGATCCGAATTAAAAAATGCAAGTTTGTTGGTTTCTAATGGTGATCCTATTTTTTGAAGAAGTTGAATAGAATCATCTTTAGCTTCTAACCCTTGTCCTGTAATAGATCCTGTGTCTACTATCATTACTCTAGCATTCCCAAAGTCATATGTACTCCCACCACGACCAGTAATTCCGTCTCCAAAAGTTAAAGCTGCTCCTGCAGTACCACCAGATGCAGGTCCTATTTTAGCAATCTCTCCTCCTATAAATTCTATACTATTCTCATCAATGCTAACTTGAATTTTATTTGCGGTTGTTTCTGCTAAACCTCTTGCTGTGTCTACTAATGATCCTGAATTAATATGAACTGCAGTAGAAGTAACAGTAATGTTATTTCCTTGACCAACTCTTACATTAGTAGTACCATTTTCTAAACCACCACCACTTGAAAGTGATTCCATATCTACAGCAAATTCTCTTGCTGCATTTCCGTTATAAGTTAGTCCACCCAAAGTAGACCCAGCAGTTAAGGAATTTCCAAATAAATTTTGTATTTGATTCCTTGCAACGTGTTTAAGTTCACCCCCAGCTGTAGAAATAACTATTTGATCATGTTCCCCCGTTGAAGTTCCATCTACAGTATTTGCATATAATTTTCCACTAGATGAAATTATTCCCGATGCAGGATTTCCTGCTTTGTCGTTACCAACTTCTATAGATTTTAAGTGAAGGTTACTACCTGAGACTGCTATTTTTTTCCAAGCCATATCTTATTTTTTGTTTTGTTTTGTTTATTAATTTAAATGTTATGTTTTTTAAAAATAAACATATATTTCATCACTAGCTACTAAAAAATTCCCAGTTTGTGCCATATAATCATTACCCTCTGATGTGTTAGTAGAATTTACTAATAATGAAGCGCCACCAACTTTTCCTCCATTAGTTCCCCCTTGAGCTAAAACAGATCCCGTAATCATACTAAATCTTTTATCACTAGAACCACCATAAGTCCATCCTATCCCTAAGGTTGAAGAAATTGCTCCTATAATACCTGAGGCTTCATCTGAAGTTGAACCTGAATTTAGTAAAATGAATGGATCTGCAATTGCTAAATTTTGTGCGTTTGTAAATGATGCTGTACCTTGTACTATTAAATCACCCGGTATTATTACATTAGTACTAGTACCTCCTAATGTAAGAAGATTAGTTCCTTCTACAATACTAGAGTTTTCAAATTGACCCAATGAATTATTCCATTTTAATAATGTATTATCAGAAAGGGATCCAACATTCTTTATTTGTAAATTATTTGAAGCTTCTGAAAGGCCTGTTCCAACTAAATCTGTAACATCTACCGATACTGTGCTAGTTCCCCCACCTGTATATGGGTTTGTACTTAAATCAATTCCATCACCTGCTGATAAAGCTGCTCCTGCTATAAACCCCGCTTGGATTTGTCCACTACCATCAAAGGTTATAGTATTATTATCAATGCTAACTGCAATTTTATTTGCTGAAGATGGACTTACTTCTAAACCTCTTGCTGTGTCTACTAAAGATGCTGAGTCAACAGAAAGTGCAGTCGAAGAAACAGTAATGTTATTACCTGCACCTACATTAATGTTATTTTCACCTGCTGCGCCTGCGACTAGACCATTACCAGCTAAAGATGCAGAGTCTAATGTAGTTGTAATTGCACTTGAACCATTATAAGTTCCACCTGTTAAACCTGTTCCTAATGTTAAATTTTGTAAAGTAGGGGATATAGAATCTGATCCTGTATGCATAAATTCCCCATTAGGTCCTTTAATTACTACATTATAAGTTGCTACTCCTGATTGTAATGTTGTGAGTGCGAATAATTTACCAGAAGCAGATATCTGCCCTGATGTTCCTGAAGGAATAGCACTTCCAACTCCAATACTATTTAAAGAAGCATCTGAACCACTAACTAGGACTTTTCTCCAATTTGCTGCCATTTTATTAAATTTTAATTATTATTTTGTTTTTTATTTTAAATATTTTTGCTAGGTATAAATACATAACCTATTCTATTCCTACATAAAGATTTGAAGATGAATAAAACATACCTCCAGCTACGGGGGAAGGAGTATGGTTTAAATCTGCAAATACTAAAGCTCCTGAAGAACTCATTCTAAGTAAATCTATACTTCCACTTTTTATTAAAAAAATATTATCATCTGATCCTGTAATTTGAAAACTTCCACTTAATTGAGTTAATCCTGTTGGTTTATTAAAAATAAACCTAGGATCTCCCCCAAAAGTGCCTCCATCATTAAATTGGATTTGGGTATCTTCACCTCCAGGTGTTCCTCCACTTCCTGAAGAAATAAATTGATTTAATGTTTGTCCTATGTAGACATATCCTGAAAGGTACAAATATTCTCCAGTAGTAGGAGAAACACTATCTGAAACAAATTGAATAACACCAGTTTTATAATCGAACTGGTAGTCATTACCACTTAATTCAACAGCTGAATTAGGGTTATCAGTTGAGTTTTTAGATACTACTACATTATATCCTACATTATTTGCTATAGTTGATTCTGCAACTTTAGTAGCTAAAGAAGGTGTTAAATATTTATTAGAAATCCAATTTACAAATTGACTTGCAAGTATAACTTGAGGAGAAATAGCACTTCCATCACTGCCTGATATTGTAAAATATGTATTATACTTTGTGCCTGAATCAACTGTTACATTTGAAGGGGTTAATTTTAACCTATAATAATATTGAGCAAGATTAAAACTTCCAGACGTTATAATTTCTCCATCTTGATTACTTTGAGAATATGGTAAATTAGATGTAGGTAATGAATTTCCCTGAGTGTAAATTTCAGTAGAATTAATATCTAATACCCTAGTATAGGCTTCTGATGTATCAAATTCGGCTATAGTATATCTTTTACTTTGAAGTAATCTATTTGATTTTATTATTTTATTAAAAGTAGCCATTTATTATTTTAGTCCTTTTTATCTTATTTACACACCTTTTAGGGGAGCTAATATAATACTAGCTCCTATTTATCTATATCTTAATAAGATACAGATATATTTGTAATTGGTGTTGGAGAATCTTTATATCTTACCAATATGATATAATTTCTATATGTAGAATTTAATAGCATATTTAAAGTATCTGTTAAAGGCATAGTATAAGATGTACTTGATACGCTACCCCCAAAATTAATTCCTACATCTATATTTACAGCAAAGGGATTTAATTGGTCATTATTTGCTTGGTTTGAAGCAGGAGCGGCTCCTGTTGTAGTTCCAAAATCATATAATACTGGTCTAGGTAAAGTAGACCCACCTCCTGATGGAATGTCTGTTCCTTGTTGAGCAGATTCAAACATTATAGCTACTGCAACTCCTGCAGTAGATGAACCCCACCCTTGTAGTGTTTGACCAACATTAAGTGTTATAGATGTTTTTGTTGCTCCATCTGTTTGAAATGCTCTAGCATAATATTTGTATCCTCCTGTTGTAGTTACATTTGGGTTTAACCAGTATTTATAACTTGCATTCCCTGCAGGGAATAAAAAACCGGGTTTTACTTGTAAATCATATTTAGCTAAATTATAAACATTATATGAACTTGTAATAAAATGTGTTGAAGTTGCATATTTACCCGTTAATAAATTATCATTTATTTTAACCCTAAAATTTTCTCCTGTAAATGCTTCAGAAGTTCCTTGAAGTGTCCCACCATCATAATCTTGAGCCCTGCCATAATATGCTAATGAACCTGAATTTATTGGTTGGTTAAATGTACCGGCTGTATGATAATTAATAGCTTCGGTATTTAATACTGTTTCATTATCTGATGGTTTTCTAGTTCTAGCATTAGTTGTTACAGTAAAATTAGTTGTTGAAAACCCAGTTCCTTGTTGTATGTTAGTAGCTCCAGAAGTAGGATTAAAAGATAAACTTCCTGAAAGTCTAATAAAATCAGTTTCAGTTGGAACTACTCCTGTTCCTCTAGCTGTTCCACCTCCTACTGGGAAAATTGCATTACTTGTTTGAATTGTGCCTCCATTAGTACTTACAACAACTGCGTGGTCTGGGGCTGCATTCATAGTTACATAAGTATTAGTTTTTATGAATCTTGCTATTGTATTAGAAGCTTGAAACATTGGAGCAAACATTCCAGTAACTGAACCTGAAATTCTAAATGTTGAGTTTGTTAAATAAGGCGCACCTGATAATGATCTTGAAATAGCAGTTATATTTTCTTGATAGTTTCCTGATTGAGCTAAAGAATTATTTGAAAAAGTAGTGTCTACTAAAGGTGAATATAAAATTCTTTCTTTGGCATCTTGAACTACAGTAAAACCTCCACTTCCTGTTTGAACCGCAACGGAAGCACTTATTTCATAATACCCAACTGATTCTTTTGTAGATAAATTAACACCATTATTATATAATCCTACTTGTCTAAAATTATTAAAAGCAAAATCTTGAAATGCGTTTGGAATTACTGCAGGGTTAGCTGTTTGAATAGTTCCAACGGTTATATTATTGCTTGTACCTGCTCCAGCTTGAGATACTATAAAGCTAGATTGAGAAATTTGGGCTCCTGTAGAATTATCGGCATTAGGCACAAATCTAAAATTTTGTGAACCTGATACATCAACTGTAACTCCAACAGTACCACCACCTACTAAGAAAGTATTACCTGACCCATTTGGGAAGGAAGTTGAAGATGAAATTACAGTTCCTCCTGAAGATTGGTTGTTATATTTAATATTATAGGATGAATTACCTTTTATGGATGCAGCTAATTCTACTCCATTAAATAATGTAGCACCTACACTTGCAAATCCTGAACTGGTTAAATATCTAATAGTAGTATCTGCAGGGTTCAATGGTACTATACCATTAAGAGTAGGAGCCGCTGTTGTATTGCTAATAGTTTCATTAATAGCCGTATAAACATTAGTATTGGGTAAAGCATTAGGTGCAGATGCACTTAATAACCCAGCTACAAATCTTAATATCTCAGAAACATCTGTGTTATGGTTAAAGTTTTCAAAATATGAACCTCCTAATCCTGAAGCCCCCCATGCATTTGAAGAAGGTACACCTACATTATGATTAAAATGCCAAGCTGATTGACTTGTTAAAAGTGCATATCTAGCTCCCGCTTCTGTAGATACCGGGTTTCCTGATGGAATTGGTGTAGATTCTAATGTACTACCTGTTACTTGCAGTGTGTTTGAAGTAGCCTGAAAAGATCCTGTTGCTTCAAATATTCCGGATGTACCACTTGCTGCTGCTATAGAAGCTGACACATCTGAAATATTAGATAAACTAAAAATTCCTGTTACATCTAAAGATCCAGTTATTCCTGTTGAACCTGTTATTTGTGCTGATCCTGTTATTTTAGTAGTACCTATTAAAGTTTGGACATCATTCATTGCATCACCAAAGGTATTAGATCCTGAAGTAAAAATTGTAGAAGCTGAAATAATGTTTTGAACTACTAAATGCCCTATAGAAGCTGAGGTTATAGTAGCACTACTTGCTGTAATTCCTCCTGCTGTCATTAATCCACTAGAACTTATAGTACCCGATGCTGTGATATTTGTAAAAGGTTGATCTATATTAGAAGCTAAAACATATGATGCTGTTTGAGCCGTTGTTACAAATGATGCTGTTTGTGCCGTTGTAACAAATGATGCTGTTTGTGCCGTTGTAACAAATGATGCAGTTGTTGCTGTACCAAATAAAGATCCCGTTATACCTGCACTAGCGCTAATACTACCATCTATTTCTAAAGTTCTATCTGTTCCACTTCCTGATATTAATAAAGATCCTGTAATAACTGCTGAGCCTGAGAATGGAAATCCTACACCAACACCACCACCACTACCAGAAGCAACAAATGTATCTAAAGTTTTACCTACATAAGTATAACCTGATAGATAAAGTCTTTCACTTGTAGTTGGGGATTGGGTTAATCCTACAAATTGAACAACACCAGTTTTGTAATCAAATTGGTAATCATTACCTGATAATTCTACAGCTGAACCTGCATTAGCTCCTTTAGAAATTACTATATTATATCCTGCATTACCTGGGACGGTATTTTCAGCAACTTTAGTAGCTAAAGAAGGGGCAATATACTTATTAGAAATCCAACTAGTTAATTGGTTTGGTTGAATAACTTGTGCAGAAACTGCTGTTGTAGGATCATGTCCACTACTAGATAAAGCAAACCATGTTTGATATTTGCCACTATTAGCTACATTACCTGGGGTTAACTGTAGTCTAAATTTATATTGAGCAATATTATCGCTTCCTGAAGTAATAAATTCTGAATCTTGGGAACTTTGGGAATAAGGTACTGCTGTTAAAGGAAGTTTATCTGTTTGAGTGTAAATTTCAGAAGAATTAATATCTAGTACTTTTGTAAAAGCTTCTGAATTGTCAAATTGGGCAATAGTATATCTTTTACTTTGAAGTAATCGGTTAGATTTGGATGCGGATGCGAATGTTGTCATTTTTTATTTCTTAATTTATTATAAATATCTGTTTTTTAATAACCTATAGTAATATTTTGTAAGGGTGTCACATTTCCTTTGTATCTTATTAATATTGTAAAATTTCTATATGTAGAATTTAATAGCATATTTAAAGTATCTGTTAAAGGCATAGTATAAGTTGTTCCTGATATACTGCCTCCAAAATTAATTCCTACATCTATATTTACTGAAAATGGGTTTAATTGGTCATTGTTTGCTTGGTTAGAAGCAGGAGCGGCTCCTGTTGTAGACGCAAAATCATATAATACTGGTCTAGGTAAAGTAGACCCACCACTAGCAGGAATTTCAGTCCCCACTTGAGCAGATTCAAACATTATAGCAATTGCTATGCCATCTGATGTTGAACCCCATCCTATTAAATTTTGACCAACATTAAGGGTTAAAGATGTTCTAGTACTGCTATCTTCAGTTTGAAAGGTTCTAGCATAATATTTGTAATCTGTACTAGTATCTGGATTTTTTAACCAATACTGATTAGAACCTCCAGGAAAAATTAAATAATTTGGTTTTACTTGTAAATCATATTTAGCTAAATTATAAACATTATATGAACTTGTAATAAAATGTGTTGAAGTTGCATATTTACCTGTTAATAAATTATCATTTATTTTAACCCTAAAATTTTCTCCTTTAAAACCCTCAGTTTTACCTGTTAGAGTTGAAGTATCATTTCCTTGAGCATAGCCATAATAAGCCATTGATCCTGAATCTAAAGGTTGAGAAAAAGTACCACCATTAAAATATTTAAAAGTATCACTACGTTGGATAGCTGATGTATTATTTTTATTGACCGATAAAGTGTTAATTGAAAAATCTTCAGTTCCTAATCCAGAAGCTTGTATATTAGTAGATAAGGATGTACCTGCATTAAATGCTAAACTGCCTGTTAGTCTAACAATATCTGTTTCTTGTGGGATTGTGTTTGTGTTTCTTAATACTCCTGTACTACTAAATACTGTACTTTCAATATTAATTGTCCCCCCTGATAAAGAAGCTGATTGGGCTCCAAAAGTTGGGTTTGATATTGTTACTAAATTATCACTTTTACTATAGCTTCCAATAGTAGAAGCAGCATATAAAGGATTAAATAACCCATTTAGAGAACTTGAAATTTTAAAATTAGAAGTTAGTAAGTAAGGTGCTCCAGATAGTGAACGTGATGTTGCTGATATTGATGATGAAAAAGGGTTAACTAATGATATTGTATTATCTGGAATGTTTGTATTTAATGCTGATATTGGAGCATAAAATATTCTTTCTGTTTGGGTTTTTAAAGGTGTATAAATACCTGAACCAGTTTGAATTCTTATAGATCCACTTATTTCATAAAACCCAATAGATCCTGTGTTAGTAAAGTCTACACTATTATTATATAAATTAGATGAAAAAACATTAGCAAATTTACCATCTTGAAATGCTGCAGGTATTAATGAATTATTTGTAGATATATTTCCTATAGTTAACCCATTAGTTGTTCCTGGTCCGGTTTTAGATAAAATGGTATGAGAAGAAGAGTTAGTTGTTGTTACAGAATTATTATTGTTTTCAAATTTAAAATTTGTTGATCCTGAAACATTAAAAACTAATCCTATAGTTCCTAAACTAAATAATTGAATATCATTTGAGGAAGAAACAATTGTTGAGCCACTGGCTACTGATAGGTATGATATAGTATATAAAGGATTAGTGTAAATTGTACTTATCCCATTAAATATTTCTTGACCTACAGATGCAAAATTTTGGGTTGTTAAATAAGTTACAGTACTATTAGTAGTATTATTAGGAACTCTACCTGCAGGTGCTGTACCTATTGTTGTATTTAAAATAGTTTCTCCTATTGTATTAAAAACTTTAGTATTAGGGGAAGCATCTGGTGCAGATGAACTTAATAAACCTGCCATAAATCTAATTATCTCAGATGTATCTGAGTTTTGGTCAAAGTTATTAAAATATGAACCATTTAAATCTGTTTTCCATGCTTTTGATGTAGGTACCCCTACATTATCATTGTAGTGCCATATAGATTCACTTACAGACATTGCATATTTATTTACTCCCCCACCAGTTCCCGCATTTGAAGCTGTTATATTTGCTCCTGTAATTATATATGGGGATTGTTGTAATGTACTGCCTGTAATTTGTAAAGAAGATGTAGTAGAAAATATTCCTGTTGACCCAATTTGAGTAAATATTCCATTAGTACTTCCATCTCCACCCGATCCTGTTGCTACAATTATGTTAAATTGCGACCCATCTCCTTTAGTAAAGGTAATAGTATTTTCAACAATTGAAGCTGTAGACAATAATGAACCTGTTAGGGAAGAAATACTATCTAAAGATCCTGTGTTAACTAATAATTCAAAAGTAGTACCATCTCCTTTAGTAAAGGTTAAGTTATTTTTATTAACAGAACCTGTTATCATAAAAGAACCTGTAGGACTACCTGAACCTGCTGCAGTTGTATTACCGTATGCACTTACTGAGACCTGATCAAGAAATCTTACATTTGATGCCATAAAATGTTGTTATTTATTTAATATAAATATATTATGATTTAATGGAATTATCATCTTGAAAATTCCTACTAACAAAATTATCATTTTCTCCCGTTCTAGTTCTTCCATCAGGGGTTGTTGTTGGATTTGCTGAGAATCTTTGTGGTACATCTGAAGTTTCCATTTGAAATATTATTTTTGCTTTACTATTCCATTTTTTAACTGCTGTTAGATCTTTTTGTATAATATCTGGGATAATATAACCATGCATTCTTAAATTAAATGTTCCTTTTACTAATCTTTCTTGACTTTGTACTAGTTCAGTTACGGTAGCAAATGAATCAATTAAAGCTTTAAATTTAAATCTTTCGGGATTGCCCCAATATGAATCTGATGCATAATTTATTGCTTCAATTATTTTGTTTAGTTGTTCTACATAATAAGTTTGTATAACGCAACTATAAGTTAAAGTAACATAATCTGGTACTACATTAGCTATGTATTCTTGTACTGGGATTCTGTTATTTAAAGCAGCAAAATTACTATACATATTTTTTGTATTATAAGCTTTTTGCCAAGAGGTATATAAATTAGGCATATTAGCATCTAATTTATTAGCTAATGATCTGTTTTTTTCTAAATTATCTCTTTTAAACATTATGATTGGCATCATAATGGCGCCCTTTTTATCTCTATAATAAGCATCTTTTTGAATAGATTTCCATCTTTCAGGTGAGCCATATATTATAGGAACTTCTACTCGTTCTCCGTTTTGTATTACTGAAGGTCTAATAACATTATTAAAATAGTACATTATAGATTCATCAATATCTTTAATCCCAACTGAAAATGGTTTTGTTGAATCATTTTTAAATGACATTTTAGTGGACCTATTAAAAGGAAGGTTTGCTTCATTTTCAGGTGGAAATTGTTTACCTTCATAAGAGTCATTAGGGTTACCATATTCAGCTGAGGATGGAGTTTGCAAATTAGTTGAAATTTGCCTTTGGGTTTTAGGAGTTGGTTTTCTATAATTTTCAGCCATTTATTCCTCCTTTTTGTAGTTGTACTTTATTAACAGGTGTATAGTGTGTTTTACATATAACAGATAAATCACTACCAAAGTTTTCTAATCCAGGATTTATAGGGTTTTTTTCATAACCATAGTCTGGATCTTTACCCATAAAAAATTGGTTTGACACAATATCATCAACTTCATAATAGCCTCCATAGTAAAATATTATATCACCTACTTTAGGAACTAAATCTGCTCCAAAATAATCTCCTTGATCAAAATCCTTGTTAAAATCTCTATTTCTTGGGAGTAAATCATCCCTAAGGAATCGAAAATCAACATTTCTATAATAACGGACACCCAAATCATCATCAGGGTAAGATTGTGGTTGATTATCGATTAAACAACTTAATATAATGCCAGAATAATAATATTTAGCACCCGAAGCTTCACCGTATAAGTTTGTTTTAGTTTCGTCTATTTTAAATTTATAATATACACATTCCTGAGATATAACATTACCTATTAATTCTCTATTTATATGTCTAAATAGACTTATATCTC
>TARA_R110001592_G_scaffold6886_1_pt1 | contig 13719 bp, 6 predicted proteins | sample TARA_R110001592 | Tara Oceans TARA_R110001592 (sample SAMEA4398387) | marine metagenome | biome: Polar Biome; feature: [SRF] surface water layer (ENVO:00010504); material: water (ENVO:00002006), including particulate matter (ENVO:01000060) such as... | depth 5 m
CTCGTCTCGCGATAGACTTTTAATTGATCATCATCGGTATCATACCAAGTATCTCCTTCTTGAACAGTTGTGCCAGTAGGAGCTGAAGTACCTCTAAAATTTTGATCTGCTAATTGCTGTAAAGCAGTTTGAAGATTGGTGGAAGTAATTGTATTATACGGTGTTATAGCAATATTTGCTGCATCTTGAAATTGTGCAGGAAGTGCCATATTATTTACAGTTACAGTAGTTACATCCTCTGATAAAGTAACCGCTATACTGTTATTATTAGTAACCGATAGATTAGTAACTTCTTCAGTTATTGCAATCTTTGTACCTATAGAATCTGGCATTACCTAGTAACCTCAGGATTAATAGTAACACTACCTTGTATAAGACGTTTAACTATAGCATTACCAGAGGTATGAATCTCTAAGTCGTATACATACCTTCCTGCTGCGATCCCTGTACTAGTTGCTGCAGACATCTGCAGCTTTAGTTGACCAGTAGAAGCATTTATAATAGTGACTGTAAACGAGGCTGTAGCACTTGCAGTAGCATGTGTTGAGCGCAGCTGTGCCCTGCCAGAGTAACCAGTAAGGTTTTTGGCCGATCCTGCTTCCGTAATTGTCAAGTCAATGGCAAAGTCGGATCCTTGGTCGATCACTAGGTCGTATGTGGCTGCGGTCATGTCGTTTTCTCCATTGTGAAATTATATCCCAAAGGACATACTTAGTCAAGTTTTATTTTTGTGTTGGTGTTACTAGAGCTGGCCGATCTTAACTCGTAGAATGCCCCCATTATAAATATTTATATTGGTACTAGTAAATTCTACTCTTTCATTGCCACTAGTACTAGATATCTGAAGCTCTCTAGAACTTATAGAGTCTGCTACTATTTTATCTGCTCCAATTGTATTAGACACTATCAAGTCTCCTGATATAAATACTGCTGCAGTTTGCCAGGTCCCGTTGCTAGATGCACTTTGTGCGCCTGTACACTTAAAACCCGCGCTAGGGGTGGTAGTATTTGCAGTCTTTACTATACATACATCCCCCACAACCGCAAACCTTCCTATTACTTCCGCTATTTTATTCTTTTCACAAAGAGCATCATTATTCGCAGTTCCAGTACCTGTATAGAAAATCGTGTAAAATGCAGCTCCTGCAGCTCCTGCCGGCCCTGTAACACTGGTCCCTTGGGCGCCATCAGTTCTTTGTGCATAGACGCTAGCAGCTGACCAATTAGGAGAAGTCCCTGAAGAGGCAAAAGTTCTTGAAATTACATAAATTACATCGTTATTGCTAGTTAGAGAAGGTATATCATATACCCAGTTTTGTTGTGCCGATGAAAAACCTGCTCGGGGGTCCGCAAAGGTACCTTGACTAGTAGGCTTATCGCTATTAGAGTTTTTCCTAAATAGAAATATAGTTTTACTTCCTGCTGCGCCTGTTGCTCCTGTTACACTAAATTGTCCTTGAAAGGCGAAGTTGCTACCATCGAACTTCATGAAGTTTGTATTGTCGCCTATATTGATTCTTCCCGAGCCGTCCATAAAGATGCCCGCTGTAGTATCTGTAAAAGAAGTTTTTGCATGGCTAAAGAACTTTGCATTTGAGTCACTATTACTAGTACCTAGTTTAAGTATACTTCCTACGTTTACCTGATTACTAATCGTAGTATCAGCTGCTAAAGTCTCAGCAGATAGGGTTCCATTTACAATAACACTCCCATCAAACTCGTCAGAGACAACGCTACTAAAATCACTTGCCTGGCCTGCGGCATCTGCGGCTCCTTTAGCAGTTCCTATATATACTCGCTGGGATACAATAGTAGTGCCCCCTGTTACATTTTTTACAGTAATTCTATCATTAGGTACAATTCTTTTAGTATTTGTAGCTGTACAAATTCTAGTAAGGGAACTTGCTATTACTGCCGCTTTTACTGCTTCTGCTACCGTGTTTGTAAGAGTGCCTTTAAAAGCAGCTGCTTCAGCAGCGGTCATTAATAAAGTAAGTGTAACCCCGTCTCTTGAGGATCTGCTTTCCTTTCTTAAGTTAATAGTATACTTTACAATATCAGTATTACTATTACCCCTATCAAACAACTCTACTACGATGCTGGCCTCTTCTACCGTACTATTCGCAATTATACTCGAAGCATTTAAAATAGTTACAATCCCAGTTGCACCAATTTTTACCTGCCCGAATAAGATACTACCATCACCTTGTACAGAAGCTGTCCCAAAGGTGACTCCTCCAGTTGTTGAAAGAACATTAATTCCAAACGTGTTTGCCCCTGTTCCGCTATTTGCATAGGTATAGGCTTGGTCTCCTCTATTCACATTGAAAGCACAAGTATAGTCATTGCTTACTACACCTGCATCGCTCATTATAAATGTATGCTCTAAATTAGTTCCTGAACTAGATACAGATATAGAATCATCCACGGAAGGAACAGCAATATATAAGCTGCTAGCTAGCCATTCTGCTTTACCTAGTATATCCGTAGTATCTTCTTCTGACGCGGCTTCTGCTACAGCTATAATTGCAAAAGTACTTTGTCCTGATGTTTGAGGCTGAGGCTTTCTAAACCAACCCGTAGACCCTATTTGATCATTAGTTATACTACCACTTGAAACGCCTGAGATTGCTTGAGTAGTAAAATTATAAGTAATATCAGGAAATCCAGAGATATTCGCGGGTAAAAGTGCTCCACTATTAGACGAAGCAAAAAGAGCCGCAGTCGCTATAGTAGAATTGTAATAAAGTATAGCCTGTGCTCTCTGTTTATTCTGAGATGCTACAACAGCAGCACTTCTCCCATCAGAAGAAGGAAAAGTTACTGATCTAACTTTTAGGGTTCTGCCTTGCCTTGTAACATAATTGCGTGCATGTCTAACCCAGTAATAGTAAGTAATTCCTCCTGTAACTTCAGTATCTACATGAGTTGTTTTAGTCTTACTAAAAGTCTGTAAGACCTCAGTAGGGATATTATTACTTGTGTTTCTTAAAAGCTCTGTTTCCCAGTTCTCTCCTGCAAAAGCTGAGTTTGTCCAATTTAAAGTTACTTGCTCTACTCCAGCGGTAGCTGTAAGAGCGCTAGGAGGAGCTGGAGCTACAACTTCAGGTACAGGAGAATCCCCTGTCCCTTGGCCGTCATTTATTACAGCATTAGCTCTCTTTGCTCCAATCTTATAGCTTTTATCATCATGCTCTATTGCGGTTATTTGTGTTAAGCAATCAGGAGTAAAGCTTAAGTTTGATATCCTAAATACTTTCTCATTAAAACCAAATCTCGGATAAGTTACTTTTATTAACTCACCAGCTAGCAGAAGAACTCCTTTAGGCCCTACCTTGAAGTTGATTTTTTTATTTGAGCGAGACTGTATTAAGTACTGCTCTGCATTCATTCGTGCATTAAAATAATTAGAAATTTGAGGAGTTTTTATATCTTTTTTCTTAGGTATTCCTCTATCTTGTTTTAAGTAATCAGAGTTAAAGAAAGTAATAGAGCGATTATCGTATCGTATAGCAGGATCCGGTATACTAACGCTTACGCTATTTGCGGAGCCTTTTAAACCTGCGTCGTCTAAACTAATTGCACCTATAATATCATCTTCAGTTATCTTTCTTATATCATCACTAGCCCAGTTGTCCTCTAGAGCCTGCTCTACTGCTAGATCATATTTACCGTCTGAGAACCTAAGCACTCCATTAAAGTGCTTTAACATGCCATTTACATTATCAAATACAGGAGTCTCTGTACGAATAACAGCATTTGTCTGATGACGAGTAACCTCACTTTGGCTTTGAGACTGCCATCCCATGTATCTCCAGTACTTTACTTCGTCGGAATCGTATAAACTATATCCGCTATCATTCATCGTGTCTGACACAGAATCATACCCTTTTATAAAAGGGTTTCCATCTGCACTAGCGTTTGCCGAGATTGCTGTACTTGCACGAGCATTCATCGTTGTAGGGCCAGAGCCTGAAACCTTACTTAAAGGAAATACATTTTCCAAAGTCTGGTAATAAGAAGATAAGCCTGCTGAAAGAGGGTGTTGTTGTGCGCTTAAAGAAACTCCTATATTATAATCTGACGAATCCGAAAAATAAGGAACTTTATGAGTTACATGCCGAAAATTTACTGTATTAGTAGCAGGAATATGTTTTTTCCATATTAACTGACCTTCCTCATATACTTTCCAATCTTCATGCTTAGTTACAAGTTTGCCTATACAGTTTCCAAAAGTAACCATTCGAGAGGCCCCAGCCTGCCCTGACGTATCCTGTACACTTAGTACAGTACCCCTCCAAAATACTTTCTCTGTTCCGTCGTTTTGTGTTACTTTGTACTCATAAACGTCCCCAATAACAAAAGTATTGGCATTGTTACTATTCTGCGTTTGTATTGTAATATTAGAGCGAGTATCACACTTTCTTGCTGCGTCTAGAAAAGTTGATAAATTAATATCGTCGTCTATGCTAAGCCCTCTTCCATACCTAGCATCTGTTAAGTAATCTAATAATTGTATAGCAGGATTAATAGATACTTTTTTATCTCCTCGAGATACAATAGAATACGAGTTACCTGTATTCGGAATAAATTCACCTATGCCGGGCTGGTATGATTCATTAGACGAGCTTTGTATTACTTTATGTCGCATCTTTGCTAAAGGATTAGCTGTAATACTCCTGTTATACGTTATTTTGAGATTTGTAACATCAACTCCGTTGTCAGCGATTCTAGTTCCTGACTCTACACCATGCGTCGGGAAGTATGTAGAAAAATCAGTAGGTACAATTGTATTGCCGGCATCTAAGGATGCTTTAATTGCAGTTAAGGCTGCGGTAGCTCCGGTTCCAGCATAGGTAATAACAGTACCTTCATTAGCTCCTGGTACTCCTTTTATAAAGTTGTTTGTACCAAGGTCTACAAAAACTTCTGCGTCTTCAATAGAAGCCTGGCTTATGTCCCCGAAAAGAGCCGTTCTAGAACCACCATGATACTTTATTATTTTTTGGCTTTGTGACTCTATGCTACCATCTGTTAAAGTTCTGGTAACTCGTACCTCTTGCCCTTTGTAGTACCCATTTACTGATGAAGCAGAAAGGGGTAGGCGAGCAGCATTTACTATTATAAGTTTGTCTCCTGCTACAGGAAGGTTTGCTCTATTATTATTTATATTCTTTATTTTATTAGTGCTTGTATCATAGTCACTTACTTGAAAGTATGCTAAGCTTTTCTCTATATTAATAGTAGCGGGAGTACTTGTCGCACTGAAAAAAGCTATTAATACTGCTCCGTCAGGGGCTGCATAAGTTAAAATATCTCTTATACGTTGTCCATTAGTAGAAGCAGGAATAAAAAGGTCAATCCCTCCATCAGTGCCTGTGCTACCAATAACTGCGTGCTGACTTGTGTCTGTTCCTACAGTTAGCTCTAGAAGGCCTGCTAAATCCCCCGAGTTATTTTTAAAATCCCAGGTTGCAAAAGTTAACTTGTCGTTGCTCGTCGCCGCAATACCATCCTTTACTATATTAAAAACTTTTTTGCCGCCGCTCGGATCACTACTAAACCTGAATTTAGTAATCTCCTCTACCCGAGCATTTTTATAGATCTGCTTATCCATAATAGTAATGTTAGTAGCTAAAACGGCATTACTATCAAGAGGATCATAGGAATCTACTACATCCCCTATATTGAAGTAAGCTTCTTGAGTAGTTCCATTTTTACCTGTTGCATACACAGGATTTGGATGCTGCTCGTAAGAATAGTCGTAGTTATATTGCTCAATTTCACGTCCTCGAACAACAAAGTCAACGGAAGGAATTTCCGTCTCGCCCTCAGATACTTTATACTTTGCAACAGCATAAACAGTATCAAGCAGTCTGTGCTGTGGTCCCCAGTAGTTGTTCTCATTTTCTGAACCTTCTTGCAGCTTAAAACCTTCATTGAGAACGCCTGCTGAAGATTCTTGGGTTTTATCAGCTATACTAACTAAAAGGTCATCTGCTCTTTGGTGCTTTCTTCCAGAGTGAACTATAAACTCTGCATCTATAGGCGATTGCATTTGTGTCTTCATCTCATGAGTAACACCCCCTGCATCGTTTATAGGGTTATCATTAGTGTTTTGAGCAGGACGAAAGTTTCTAAAAATACTCATTGTAGGTACAAAGCCTGCTGCTGAAGGTGCTGAATATTGTCCATCCTGAAACACATACTTAGTGTAAGCATCTCCTAAATGTGAAGCAGGGGTAGAGCTTAAAGTATCGCCCCTATCCATTCTGCCTTCACAAGGTACTTCAACTGTATTAGCTGCATTGCCACGAGTTTCGTTATCATTTTTATCAGTACAAATTCTTGATTGGTCATCAATATAAATATCATATATACCCCCAACCTCTCCTTCACAGATAGCATATACGCAAAAAATTTCAGAAGAATCTTTTTTCAGAGTGTCAGCAAATATAGGAATACTATCAGTACGTTGTACTCCATAAATAACAGGTAGGTACTTTGCTTCTAAATTAAACCTTAAATCGACTTCTCTATCTACTTGGACAGTGTACTCTTCTTGTGAATACTTTTTAAACAACCACCCGCTAGTTTTTAGTCTTGTTCTTGTTTCTGTTGCTTTGTACACAGAAATCATATTTATAGCTCTTTCAGAGTGCATAAACCCTAAGTCACTACCATATTCGAAACGGTTGAGAGCAGCAACATCAACCTGTCCGTTTCCTGCTAGAGCTCTATGCTCTGAATCTGCTGTAAGTCTTCCATTTACGCGCACAAAATCACCCCAGTGACTAGTAAGGCTCCAAGACATTTTTGAGGTTTTATTAGGGTCTTCAGTTATTTTTGCTTTTGCAATAATACCTTTAAAAATCAGATAGGGTCCGTCTTTTTTGGTACTATCGTTCATCCCTATTACTTTTCCAGTATCAGGGTCTATATGAGCTTTGTAGATAAATACTTCTCGATTTATATATCCAGCATATGCACCATTTTCAGCAGTTCCTTCGTACTCTTCATAAAATAAAGACTGGTACTCATCTGCAGCGTTCTCGACTACAAAATCAGAAGTAATAGAGTTAGTAGTAGAACCTGCATCTAGCGCTTCACAAGTAAGTAGCATACCATTAGCAGAAATAGCCGTTATAACCGCTCTATTATTATGGAATGTGTGTCCTGATTTTTTTATACAAATTTTATCTCCTATAAGGAACCCTGACTCTGCCCATCCTTCCATCTCAGTGCCGGTTATATTTAGAGTTACTGTGCTTCCTATAGAAGTTCCTGCATAAGTTATAGCAATATTTGCTGCAGCAGGGCTTGTAGCTCCTAGCAAAGTAGAGTTAATCTCTAAAGTCAAAGAGTTTGCTTTTGCTTCGGTTGTCTCTGCAATAGTACTTATCTTACCTACTCTATTTGCTCTGTATATTTGAGACCCGTTGGCTACTCCCTGTACATTTTTACTTTCGTCATCAAAAATAATATCATAGGAGGCATCAGATATGTACACATAATCTCTAGCATTTTTAGAGGGCGTGGACTCTTCTGTACTTACAGCTCGCTCAAACTTAATTAGGTGAGCGTATAGAAACGGATCTTCATTTGTAAGAGACGTTTTCAGTGTCGCATTTAAAGCTCTCTCACTCATAAGTATTCCTCTAGTTTAAGATTAAAAGAATAAAGATTATCTGTGTTCAAGGCGTAATCTCCTAAAGGTTGAGGCATAACTACTTTAATGGTTGGTTTGCTAAAAGTTGCAATATTACCCGCATCTATAGATTGACTAAGGGATGGAGAAACCCCTATTTTAAGTTGGGATGTAGAGGGCTGGTCTGAAGCAAGTTGATAGTCCCCATGTCTTTCCACATGAGTAACTAAGTAAGCTTTTGTATGATTTTGAAAGGTTACCATATCCCCAGGTTTTGGTGTATTTGGATCAGTTGCACTATCATTGTAAGCCCATGCACTATGCTCTACAGGAGCTGAAGTGTGCTTACCTATATTTAGTTTTACTGCACGTGAGCCTGCGGCATATGTAACTGCAGTCTTAATATCGTTTGCGTGTACAGGAGTTTCAGTCCCGCTCAGATCAAAAGTTTTTGTAACTATAGTATTCCAAGAAGCATTTTGTGGAACTCTATATTGAGGTAGAGACACGAAAAAAGGAGTTAAAGGCCCGTTCTGTCTTAAAAGAAAACTATACACAGGTTCGAACTCCGCACGAGTCATAGGATGATAGGTAATACCAATTTTCCACTTTTGAGCTGCTACGCTTCGTGCCAACAGCCGTTGCGAATTAGTTCTATTTACCATCATCTTTTGGTCGTTTGTAAGTTTTATAGATGCAAAGCCTGGCCCCGCAAACCCTCCAGAGAGAGTGGCTCCAGAGTGCCCTATTTGATAGTTAGGGTCTGGTAACTGATTTGCAAAAGAATATGGCATTATGCTCTCCTAGCTTGAGGAGACGTATAAGTAGTCTCATCTATGTCTTCAAGAAACCCTTGGCCGTAAGAATTTGCTGCTTGTCTTAACATTCCAATTATGTTTCCTTGTTGCTCGACTAATAAGTCTTCTACACCTGTTGCATCTACAGTACTAATATTGAAGGTAACATTTGAACCTCCTCCCATCTGTGCAACATCATCAGAAGGAACTATAGTACCAGGACGATCAGGCATGAACAATTCTGGCCCCTGCTCTCCGACTACATAACCGGTACTTCCTCCTGCAGCTCTATGCTTCTTACCATAGAACGCTCTCTGGAAGTTTTCGGGGCCTCCAGTTCCTCTATCGCCTCGGAAGTATGCAAGCTCTCCACCTGCTGATTTAGATTTAGCTACGTCAGTTGCTTCCTTACGTTTTCCTACAGATATATCATTAGGCCCGCTACCGCCTGCTGCTCCTATAGAGCCCCCTCCTTGATAAGAAGTGCCTGCTATTATAGCAAGTTGCGCTGCGCCTAACGCACCCATCGCGGCCATTGCAGCAGGAATAAAAGGCAGTCCTGCTGGTCCGAGCGTCGTAAGAGCTGCTGCAACACCCATCATAGCCGCTGCAGTACTGGCAATAACCTGAGCCATCATCAATTTTTTGTTCATATCAAATGATTTACGTTTCATAGCATCTTTCTTCTTTTCGAGAGCTGTGATTTTCGATAGGCTTTCTTTTGACTTTCCATCTCGTGCCTGTTCTGCTGCGATTTCTTTATCTATTCCAGCTACACGAGCGGCAGAAGCAGCATTCATTATACTGGCAACTTGGCTTATAGTCTGAGCAACCGCCCCTGCTATAGCAGCACCTTTTTCCATTTTTGTGGCGCCGTTCTTAAATTCTTGTGCTACAAACAGAAAGGAATCAGCCATAGCAAATGACCCAGCACTTACAGCAGCAACAAGTTCTCCTTCTGGGCCTAGCTTTTTAAGCTCTTCTATTGCAGGCGCAAGAACTCCTTTCAATCCCTCTACTCGAGTTCGCATATCTTGAATATCAGCGGCTGCTTGTTTCCCCGCGAATACTTCGTCACTATCATCGCCCTGTGTTAATTTGTCTCTACTGTCCCCGCTCCCGACTAAAGCTGCAAATCCTGTTATTCTGTCAGCAGTGCTCCCTGTTTGAGTAGCACCTAAAGCAGCAGCCGTCGTTGACCCCGTAGTTGTAGTTTGATTTAACTTATTTGTTGCAAGCGCTAACTTAAACTGCTTTTCGGCAGTTTGAATTTGCATACCAGACATACTGGAAATGATGCCCCTTTGTTTTAATAGGTTTGTCTCTTCATCTGAGCCTTTTTTAGCTGCAAGTAACATAAAGTCAATTTTTGCAACTAAAAGCTCATGCTCTAAAGCAATTATTTGAACTTTTAGTGTAAACTCTGCCTGTGCAAGAGCATCAGCAGATTTTCTGTCTGATTCTATATTCTTAAATTGGTCTGCAAGGCTTACTTCAAATTTACCAGTCTTTATAAAAGTTGCTTGCATATTCTTTAAAGTTCTGTTAGTCTTAGTTAGCTTATCGTCTATTTTGAGTTGCTTCAGCCCCTCTTTGAGCTGTTTAGTCATATTTTTTGTGTTATTAACAGCATCAGTTACACGTTGAGCCCCTTTTATAATAGGATCAAATACCTTCCCCTTGCTGTCTTCCAGGTCCTGTAACGTTATACCAAACTGCGTGAAAATTGCTTCGCTTTCCTTAAAAGTTGCTGTTAAAGAGTTAACATTTCCGTCCATATTTTCAAGAGTAGCTATAGATTCGTTAACAGCTTTTTGTACGCCTACAATGGTACCTTTAAACTCTTGGAACTTATCCTTTGAAGATAAAGCAGCAAAAAACTCAGAAGACTTCTGACCTGCTTCTTTTAGTTGCTTTGCTAAACCCTTTGTAGCTGCTTCGAGTGCTACAGTTCTATTTTTTGATAATGTAAATACCTTAGCCAGCTTTTCCTTCGCTGCTTCAAGATTGCCAGTAGCGGCAAAAGATGCTTCTACTTCTGCAACAAAAGATTCAAGAGATTTTGTAGTTCCATCCATTTTCCCCGTCATCGCATCGCCAAAAATACCCTCTGCTAGCCCTGTGCTATCAGCTTCAAGTATAGTCCCAACTAACTCTTCAAACTCGCTAGTTAAATTTTGAAGTTTTTTCTTTGCCTCGCCCCTATCTAGGCTCTCTCCAATATTCTCTCCAACACCTTCAACAACCTCTGCAACCTTGGTGCCCACCTCTACAATCTTGTCTTTCACGGTTACAAAGAAGTCGACTAAAGGGTGGTTAAGAAGCTCAGCTGTAGCGCTGGATAGCTCAGCTATTTTATCGCCTATTTTGGTTAATCCTGCCACTACTTTATCGGCAAGAGCGCCACCAAGATTGCTGAAAGCACCAATAAAACGCTCAAACATTCCTATATCTGAAGCTACCATCGCGTTGCTGAACCTCTTAAACGCATCAGCGCTTTCACCTACAACTCCATTTAAAACAACATACTGAGACATTAGGTGCCTACCTCTTTGCGCAGATTTTTCGGTTTCACTGCCCAACTCATCTATCTTTGCTACGCTTTTCTCAATTTTGTCGGCTAACTGCTCAAATTTATCAGGCATAGTCTCCATAATAGTATCGAGCGCTGACAGAGGGCCAGCAAGATCTTTTGCTTTAGCAAATAAGAATTGGAAAGCTTGAACTAACAATCCCGCTGCAAATATAATTTGCCCAATAAGAGGAATTGCATTTATAAGCGCGGCTCCAAAGAGACGTGCACCGCCTCCTGCTATTTTAAATCCTGCGAGTGCTGTATTGCCCCATTTCATGAATGAGTTACCTTTTCTAAATTTACCTCCTTCTTTATTAGCAGTCATTACAGACTTTGTATACTCCGCCATTCCTTCTCGAGCTACTTTAAACCCACCTATAGAGCCTGCTTCGTTGATTTTTTGCATAGACTGGCCAAGAGCAGTTTCGGCCTCTCCCATACTAGTAAGAAAAGCGGCTCTTGACTGGTCTGCTGCAGAGCCGGTTCTCAGAGTATTTAATTCTACATAGCGCGCTTTAAGAACCCTTAATGCTTCTGTTTCTTTTAAGTATTCAGCACTAACAGTAGCTCCTGCCTTTTTAGCAATTCTCTCTCTTTGTTGAATAGACTGACTAATAGAGTTAATAGACTTTTTGATTTCTAAAGGGCTAGCTTTACCAGAAGCTACTTTTCCTTGAAGCTGTGCAAAAATGCTGTTTTTACCTATTTTTACTTTTGCGGAGCCTATAGCAGCTTGTTCTGCCTCTACAGCAGCTTTTGTAGCAGCTCTTAGAGCAGGAATAGCGTTTTTTGCAGCTTTTGCAGCATCTATAGTACCTTGACCTAGGTTGCCTAGAGCGGGTATCATAAGCTTTGCTACTGACGTGCCAAACAATACCATTACGCCTAATAATGCTGTTATATTCTGCGATAGAAAGTTAATAAAAGGAACTACTGCAATGTTTATAATCTGTAGAAAAGACTCTGCCATCTCTTGAAAAGTGGCTGATATTTTATCAAAGGGGTTTATATCTACGTCGGCTACATCTTGAAATTTCTGCTTTCCTTGCGTCAAAGCTTCATTTAGAAAGGCTTGCCTTCTTTCTACGTCTGTTAGAGCGCCCGGAACTTTTCCTATGGCTGCTGCATATTTGGCTGCGGCATCTTCTATTTTTATAAAAATACCTAATTCATCTAGAATTTCTGGCTCTAACTTTGCAGTACCACGTATAAGCCTATCTAACGCATCTCCTAGGTCTCGACCAAGGGCTACGGAAGCTCCTCTTGCAACTTCTGCAAGACCTTCCATTTCACTTATTGAGAATCCTGCAGAGAATCCTGCAGAAGCAGTACGAAGGGCTTGCTCTGTGGATACTGCACCACCAGTAACATCTTTTAAGCGTTGAGCCATTAAAGTTGAAGTTCGACCTACAGTGTTACCAAGAGTAGTAAAGCCTTCTTCTAAAACTTCTACTTGTGCGGCACTTTTAAGAGCACCAAAGGCTGCAGTAATTGCAAATATATTAGCGGCAAGGACGGCGTAGGCAGGAACAAGCCCGCCACTGATAGCGCCGGCTTGTTTAGAAAAAGATTTAGCAGTAGAAAGTCCGGCTTGGCCAACCCCTTTTTCGACTTTCTGGTACTGCCCTCTTTTCTTATTTAAGGTATCTGTAGACTTGCCAAGCTTTTCTGTAGACTTGGCAGCATTCGTTGCGTCTTTTGCAACAATGTCTAGGCTTCCGTCTTTATCAACCTTAATTTTAAATACAATTTCATTAGCTGCCACTATTTTTTTCTCTTCATCTTATCATATTCCCGCTTTAAGCTTTCTGCGGACTTTTTGATAGCTCGAGTGTCTAACCACTCTATGACTTCAAGAAAGAAGTCTTTATCAGGACTTTCTACTCCCAATATCTCCATATACATAAGTAGGTTTGTATAGTCTTTCCCTATATACCCTATTTCTGGATATACTCTATCCCCCAGACGATTAAAAATATTTATAGCCATGAGGACAAGCTCAGGAAAATCTTCAATAGCTACAGGCATTACTTTGGGGTCTATAGGCTGCCCCATTTGCTCTTGCATTTCAAAGTACCTGTCTTGGCTTACGCCTTGATCAAGATTTTTGAACAGCTGCTCCAGGTGGTCTAGGCACTGATCCCTTTGGTCGACTACGAAAGTTTTCTAAATCGAAGACTACCTCATTGAGCCATGTATCGAATTCTGCTGATTGACTTACAAGAACTTCTGCATTCTCTTCCGTATACTCTACTTCTTTGCTCATGTCTTGCCCTTCGGTATCAATTAATATCAAAGTTTCCAAGTGCGCCAAAGTTAACCCTTTCCAACCTTTTATAGATTTACGTGAGAACTCAGTAACAAACCTCTCATCATCTAAGACTTCTTCAATTGCCCTTGATTTACGGTTAAATTTAGAAGTTGTACATCTTTTTCGTATTCCTGTAAGCTCTTTTCTAGACAGGTTCGCTACTTCTATTGAGAATCCTTCTAGACCCGAAAAGTCAATCCAGGCAGCTTTACTGTCTACTACTAATTTTTTTAATTCCATTTCTTGTCCTTTTATGTTATGTGTAAGTTATTACGCTCGAAAGCGCAGTTGGTCGTTCTGTCATTCTCCAGCTATACTCTTCTGCGTATATCCCTGAACTCTGTAATCTGTTCGTAAATGAACAGTTAAAATCAAAACTAACTCCTTT
>TARA_R110001592_G_scaffold139136_1_pt1 | contig 13718 bp, 9 predicted proteins | sample TARA_R110001592 | Tara Oceans TARA_R110001592 (sample SAMEA4398387) | marine metagenome | biome: Polar Biome; feature: [SRF] surface water layer (ENVO:00010504); material: water (ENVO:00002006), including particulate matter (ENVO:01000060) such as... | depth 5 m
TTAAACCACTTTCTGCCAATTTATTAATATTGGGTGTTTCATAAAATGTACTTCCATAAGTTTCAGTATCCATCCAACCTAAATCATCTACATTAATATAAATGATGTTTGGTTTACTTTCTGATTCTACCAAATTTTGTGCGTTGCAAGACAGAAATCCGCCTAAAAAAAAGACATATACATACTTCATTTTATTGTTTTTTTTCTTTAGCCAATACTTGTTTCATTTTTGTCGGATTTGAATACAAAACTTCTTTGTTTTGCATTAATCTTTGATGAATATGATAGGTAACATCCATCCAGTTTCTTGGCTCTGCCCAAAGAGGTTCCATCATTTCTGATTCCCATTTTTTTAAGGCTTCGTCTAATTGATTGTACTCTTTTTTGTTCGTATTTTGTAAGTCATTCATTTCACCTAAATCTTCCTCAACATTATACAAAGTTGCGCCATAATCTTGTAAACGAACCATTTTATAATCGCCTATTCTAGCTCCTGCTTCTTCTAATTTTCTCCAAAATAATTGTTCATGTGGATCTCCTGTTTTTTCCCCTTTTAAATATGGTAAAAGATTGACGCCATCTAAAATTAAATCTTCATTTTTTTGAATATTAGCAGCTGCCATTGAAGTTGTAAAAATATCTAGAGAAGACGAAAGTCCACCAAAAGTTTGACCTGCTTTTATCTTTCCTGGCCAACTTACTACAAACGGAACTCTATGTCCGCCTTCAAATTTATTTCCTTTCCAACCTTTTAATGGTCCACCAAATGAAGAATTATTAGCTGCTCCGCCATTATCACTTAAAAAATAAATGATGGTATTATCTGCTATTTCAAGTTCCTCTAATTTCTTTTGAAGTTTTCCAATATTTTCATCCAAAGACCAAGTCATGGCTGCTAAATATTGTCTTGGATGATTTTTATACTTTTCTAAATCTTCTTTTTTAGCTTCCATTGGTGTATGAACTGCGTTGTAAGCAAGGTACATAAAAAACGGATTGTCTTTATTTTCTTCAATATATTTTACAGATTCATCGCCCAAAACATCCGTTAAATAACCGTCGAATTTTACACGTTTACCATTATGTTGCAACATTCTTGATTTACTCGGATTTTCTATTTGAAAATACGACCTACTTCCCACTTCGAAACCATAAAACTCATCAAAACCACGATTATTAGGAAGATCTGATTCTTGATTTCCTAAATGCCATTTTCCTAGAGCTATTGTTTTATAACCATTTTCTTTAAAAACGTCTGCAATAGTTACCACATCATCTGAAAGGCCAATATCTCCAGAATTTTTATCGCCTGTATCATTTGCCTCAAACCCAAAACGTTGTTGGTATTTTCCGGTAATTAAACCTGCTCTACTTGGTGCACAAACTGTTGCGCTAACATGTGCATCCGTAAGAATAACACCACTTTTTGCTAATTTATCAATATTAGGAGTTTCTAGATCTTTAGACCCCATAAAACCAAAATCGGCATAACCAGCATCGTCAATTAATATGACAATAACATTTGGTTTACGCTCTTTTTTAATAGTGCTATTTATGTAGCAAGACACTAAAATTCCGCATAATAGTATTATAAATAAATTCTTCATTTTAAAAATATTAAATTTTAATAATTCTGTAAAAATGTGATAAAAGTCCTTTTTAATATTAAAGTTGTTTTATTTTTTGGTTATTGGTTTAGTCAAAGCTAATCTACTTTAAAGTAGCTTAAAAACAGTGTAGTATTGTTACAACAATGGAGTGAGAATGTTACAATTTTAATGACGGTGATATATAAGATACATGAAATGTGATTATCGAGTATTCTGTATTTTACATTTTGCAAATTGGATGCAACTAAGATAGCTCAAAATTACACTGCCAATATTATCAGAAATAACTTTATGTAAAATGTAAAAAAGAGTGATACTATTTTGAAAACACAACAAAGCAAAAGATTATCATAAAAAGCACCTTTTAACTCTATTTATTAAATCTTTAGACAGAAATACAACATTTTTACCCATGAGATGCTACTTAAGTATCCTTCAAAAATAAATAAAATATGTAAGTTTATACCTAATAATATTAATTCAATCTTAAAACTAAATTAACATGAAAAAAATTTACGCAACACTTTTACTATTAAGTATTAGCTTATTTACTTATGCTCAAGGTCCTGAGTTTACAATAGATTTTGAAGGGGCAGATCCACTAACCAGCTTACCAGCAGGAATTACAAGTGTTAATCCACAAGATCATTATGAAACTCCGGAAACTCCTGGTGTATTTAGTGATTCAATTGTTGCATACATAGCTAAAAATGCATATTATTTTATTGAAGAAGGAGGAGATTTTGTAAATGATGAATTATTTACAGAACGAAATCAATTTGATAATGTAGTCAAAGATGTAGTTGGTAATAAATTATTACAAACTGATTATACAGGGCATGTTATTATTGATGAAGCAGCTTTAAGAACTGATAGCTAAAGTATTAGGTTAAATATTTCTGTTTTTGGACATCGTATGGGAGGAACCGATTGTGGAATATTTACCATAACAGGGAATGATAATGGAACCTATAAGGACGATAGAATTACGGCAAGAAATGGTGGATTCACTACTGGTTTTGGTGATACAAAAGGAACAGGTGGAGCTCTCGGTTTTGCTTATGGACAAACAGAACCTCCACATAGAGAAGTAGTTATCACTTATAATGATACGGATAAGTTTTATAGGGTTTATATAGAGGGAGTTCAGCAAATTCTTTCTGAGACAGTGCAAACAAGTGGTGATTGGACTGATAGAAAATTTTATATAGGTTTTGCAGGTAGAAATTCTATTGGATCTGGAGATGGTATAAGTCATATAGATCCGTCAACAGGAAACTTTACTAGTAATGGTTTTAGAAACGATGGAAGAACATCAGATTTGCAAATGAGAATGGATAATATAGAGGTTTACCAAAGAGCAATATCTGATGCAGAGGTTACAACTCTATTTGAAGGAGGTACTCTTTCAGTTAACAATCAAACAAAAGAAATTTTTAGTTCTTATCCTAACCCAGTAGTAGACTATTTACATTTCTCATCAAAAGAAATTTATTCTGTAGACATTTTTAATGTTTTAGGAGCTAAAGTAAGTTCTCAAAAAGTTATAAATAATGTAGATATGACTCAACTTAATCAAGGTCTTTATTTTGTAAAAGCTAAGAATAATAAAGGTTTAGAAATTTCTACAATTAAAGTTATTAAAAATTAAATTTAATTTTTAAACAGTAAAAGGGAGCAACTTTATAAAGTTACTCCCTTTTTTTATGCGCTTTTTTTGATTAAAATATTATTTTTTAAATATCTTACTTCTGATAAACAGGATTTTAATTTCTTAAAAGTTAGACCAATAATTAAGATTTACGTGAAAAAATATAATCGAAAAATTGAAAATCAACAAAAAGATGAATTTTACTAAAAAAAGAACAAGTTTAAAGCACTTGCAACATTAACACCCCTTTTTTGCTACACTACTCGCAACCACTAACATAATTTTTTTAGAACTTAGCAACGTAAATTAATTAAAAATTATTTAAATACTTCGTACATATGAAACAAAAAACTACTTTTTTAAAATCAGCATTTATCATGGCTTCATTATTTATTGCTGGAAACAATTTAAGTGCACAAACATTAGTAGCACATTACAAATTTGATAACAGTATTGCAGATGAAACTGGTAATTGGAACTTAACTGCAACTGATGAAGATTCATCTCTTACCTATGAAATGGGACAAAATGGAACTGCAAATGGAGCTATTACAGGTTTTGATCGTGCCGATTTTTTATCAACCGTAGCAAATTTCCCTATTAGTGGAGATGAAAATCGTACCATGACTGCTTGGATTAAATTAATTGCTTTAACGCCACAAACTACAGTTGTTGGTGGTGGAGAGAATTCTCCTGGTAAAAAATGGACTTTTGGTCATCAAGGATCAAAAGTTAGAGCAGAGATTAATGGAAAAGGAATGGGAGTTGGCACATTAGAAATTGATGTTTGGAGCCACATTGCTGTTGTTTGGGATAAAGATAATGCTACAGTTCGTGTTTATCAAAATGGTGAACTAAAAGGCTCAAATACCACTTGGTCTACTAATACAACAGAAGCTCCTTTATTAATTGGTAATGATTATAATGCGAATCCTTCTGATAGAGGTTTTAACGGAGCTATGGATGATGTTCGTATTTACACAGGAGTAGCTGCAGATGATGCATTTATTAAAAGTATATATGATGCAACAGTACTTAGCGTTAAAGATAATGTAGTTAAAACTTCATTCAATGCTTTCCCAAATCCAGTAGCTGATCGTTTAACTTTTTCATCAGATAAAATTTCTTCTATTGAAATTTACAACATCCTAGGAGCTAAAGTAAAATCTCAGAAGGTTAGTAACAAAAGTATAGACATGAGTACTTTTTCTGAAGGTGTTTACTTACTTAAATGTCTTGATGAAAACGGTTTAAATCTAAATACTTTAAAGGTTATCAAGAAATAATACTATTGCAAAATTGTATCAAAAGGAGTGATTTAAATTATCACTCCTTTTTTTATGCAATAGTATTAATTTCAATACGGTAATCATAATACAAAAGTAAATACTTTATCAAATGTCTAAAAACAACTAATTATCCTGTAAGTTTATTGCTGTATTCCTATCCTCTTCCTTATAGCGAATTACACCTTGAAGATGTAAAAGTTTTACGAGAAGTTTGAAATAAATTTAAAACATAGGTCGAAAATATTTTGAATGTATAATAAAACTTAGCAAAAAAAAATTTACATAAATGCATTATTCCTTTGTTAACTGTATGTTTAGATAAAAATGCAACATTTTCACCCCCAAACCGAAACCTTAGTAACCTTAAAAAAAATAATTATTGCGTATCTTTATAGAAATATAAAATAATTTTTAAATTAAATAAACATGAAAAAAACATTACTATTATTTGTTACATTATTAACAGTAACATTAACAAACTCACAACTTGTATTAGGCGAAACTTTTGAAGGCTCTTTATTTAAATACACCGTTTCCACTGCTGAAGAAGCTGGTTCTCCAAACACAGTATCAATTACAGGAACTGTTGATGGAGCAACGATTCCTGACGCTTTAGTTATACCCGCCTCTGTAACTGAAGGTGGAGTAGACTATGCTATTACACTAATTGCAAGTCAATCTTTTAAGGGAACAGCAATTACATCTGTTGTTATAGAAGGAGATACAGAGCCTGGTCATCAATCTTTTATGGATTGTACAAGTCTTACAAGTGCAGATCTTCCTCTATCTTCTGGTTCTATTGGTGCACAAGCATTTAGAAATTGTGGAGCTCTTACAGATGTAAATATTCCTAATATACTTTTAGTTGGTGTACAATCATTTAGACTATGTACATCTCTTAAACATATAGACCTACCAAGTGCAACTGCTATTGGTACTAACTTTAATGAAGGTTTATCTTTCTGGGCATCTGGTCTAGAAACAATAAATATGCCTGTTATGGATTCAATTGCTACAGGTGCATTTAATGGAACTCCACTTAAGTCAATAACGTTTCCTGCTTCATTAACTAAACTTAGTGAACACAATTATAATATGTTTAGAAACATTTCAACTTTAACAGAAGTAATTGTGGAAGGTAGTACTCCATTAGTTCTTACATATAGTGAAGAAAATAATCCTGATGCATCAATATTTAATACAGTACTTTCAACTGCAACTTTAAAAGTTACTGGTGAAGATAATATCCCTGCTTATCAAGCAGCAGCAGTATGGCAAGACTTTGCTAGTGTTACGTTAGGATTAGATACTTTAAAAGAATTATCTTTTAGTGCTTATCCTAACCCTACTACAGATTATTTAAATTTCTCATCAAAAGAAGTTTCTTCTGTAGATATTTATAATATTTTAGGAGCTAAAGTGAGTTCTCAAAAAATTATAAACAATGCAGATATGACTCAGCTTAATAAAGGTATTTACTTTATAAAAGCTAAAAACATTGATGGTTTAGAATTTAAAACGATTAAAGTTATTAAACAATAATTTTAATATTATTTTCATAAAAAGGGAGTAACTTTTATAAAAGTTACTCCCTTTTTTTATTGCAATTAAACTGTAAATCTTAACAAAGTTATCGCGTTATAGTAATATCTCCTTTTATCGATTCTAACTGGAGTTCATACAACTGATTCCCTAAAGATTTAAAAGCAACTCCATTTAATTTAGGAACTCCATTTTTACTCCATATTGTTAAGTTTCCTGATTCTTTCATGGTACAAATAATTTCATTTTCAGAAATAGATTGCACCTCAACAGTTCCTGCAGATAAATACTTATCAATGTTACCAATTACAGACCATCCTTTAGAAATAAGACTTAACTGAAACAATCTTTCTTCACGAGTTTTTAATTCAAACTCAAAATCATTAGTCAATGGATTTGCTGTTTTCTTGTAAGCATCATACAACAAAATCCCTTCTTTAGGTATTTCCCAAAGTCCTTTATAAGGTTGAATCATTCCTCCAGCATTCGGATAATCACTTAAAGAAATAGCTGATTTTAGAATAGTGTCTCTGTTTAAATTTACTGCCATAATAATTGCAGACTTATTTTTAAGCGGAGCAATTACTTTAAAGGCTTTTTTACCCACATAAGGATCTTGCAGTAAACTTTCTGGTAAAGGAACTCCAGGAGCTAATGTGCCAATAATCTCTCCATCTTTATACATTAAAGGATTCAAATACGTGTCATCAATGTTTTTAGTCTCGTCAGACAAATAAATAGGACCGCCAGAAATAGCTCTAGAAACCGCCATTAAACGTGCAGTTTCTTTAAAACTGGTATGAAACATATCTTGGTCTAACCAATGTACATGTCCTAACCAAAGTGCATTGGTAAAGTTTTGTACAATCGTTAAATCGATGCGGTCTAAATCTATTTTATAATCTACACTAGATCTTATAACATTACTATAGGTCTGATTAAAAACATTAAAATTTTGCATTGCAATGCAGTTTAACAATTTTAAGTTTTTCTCTTTTACACTTTCTTCTAAAGCCCTGTTATTGTTATGTACTCCCAAAACCGGATTTCCTCTCCCTTTATTAAATTGTAGATTCACAGACTGAAAATCAACCTTAATCATATCAAATCCATTTTCTTTTGTATCTGCTGTCATAGCATCATAAAAAGCTTTGGCAGATGCTGATGAATTTTTTGAGACCATTCTAGTCTTACTTATATTTTTACCGTAATACAAAGTATCTAAATGCTCCGAAAGCGTTTCTAAAGTATTGTCTACAGAAATACCGTCCATAAATCCATTAAAGTTTCTCCAAAGCCCCATCCATTTTACTTTAGCATCTTTCATGTCTGTAATAGGTTTCCATCCATTAGGAAACTTCTTTTTATCAACACCAAATGACAATAATTGACGTTTTTTTTCATCTAAATAACCATCATCAATCAACACCCAACGAATAGGTAAATCACTCGTTTTGATATCTTCAATAGCATTTACAATAATTTCTTGGTTGATATTACTTTTGTAATGCTCCCAACTACACCAACCTAAATATTTAAATGGTTCTGGGAATTCTTTATCAGAACGCCAGTTAACATTCCCTTTTACACCTTCTGCTTCTTTGGCTAGTTTCCATGTTTTTCTAATTGCTTCATAAGGAGTTGATGATTCTGCATAAGAAAAAAGTGGTGCTTTAACGTCTATAGAGGCTGTACCATACGTAGCCGTTTTTAACCTGAAATTACTTTTATCAACATCAAAAGTATTGCCAACCATTTTAGAGACAATAGGTAAAATAGCTAAATAATTTCCATTCTTTTTTTGGAGTAAAATTAAACTCCCATATTTCATGTTTTTATCTTCTCTTGGTTTTATTTGCTTGTAATTTGATAATTCCAATACATCTTGAAACCAAAGTGCTTCCATTCTATTTCCTGAAGCTTTTACTTCAGAAAAAGGGCGATAATACATTCCGTTTTTATATGCTGGCAGTTTTAAAACAATATCAGCAATAATTCCTTTCTTATTTGGTGTTAACACTTGTTTTTTAATGGTGAAAATTCCATTTTCAGAAAGGTTATTTAAATCTAAAACACTTGGAATTTCAACTAAGTTATCACTTACAGTTTCTTTAATTTGCTTTTTTTTATCGCATCCAATGATTAAAAAAACACTAAAAATTAAGATTGATGTAAATAAAAATCGTGAGTTATTTAAAATTTTCATGATGCTTCTATTTTTAAAGAAAACACTCCATTTCTAAATGAAATGGAGTGTGTAATTTTTTTATTTTAAATTTTTATTTCTGATATTTAAGTACATAGTTATTGCTACCATCACTACCATCTAAAGCCATTCCACTAGGGCAATAAAGGTATTCTGGGTCATTGTTTGCATCCATTAGCAATTGTGGTCTTTCAAACTTTACTTTATTACCATAACGTGCATTTGCTCCTTCTGGCACTTTACCATTTAAGTAATAATCTTGCGCATTATGAAAGCCAGATAAGGGTGCTGCATTAAATTTAACACCATCATCAGAAACCCAAAGTAAACCGCCACCTTTTTCTAAAATCCCATGGTTATCTGTAGTTAACAAGCAAATTTTATCTTTCCATACAAAAGCATACCCATCCTCTATTCTAACCTTATTGGTTGTAATTGGATTTGGCTGAATAACATAGGGGCCTTCTAATTTTTCTGAAATAGCAACTCCCATACTTACTTTTGCGCCTTTTCCTTTAGGGCCTGCCATCGCTTTAAAGTACAAGTAATATTTTCCGTTTGGATGTTTTATAAGCCCAGGGTTATTAACTCCAAGACCACTATCATGACACCAAATAGAGGCATCGTTTGGCGGACTTAACAAAGGCGTATCCTTGTTTGGAATTTCTAGCCAAGGACCATTAAGGCTCTCACTTACCAACATGCCTATTCTTTGACTCGGACCATGGGTTTCTCCACCATCATTCGCTATAAATATCAACACATATTTGTCATCAATCTTTTTAATACTTGGGTTATGAAAACCTGCAGCATTCCATGTACCATCTCTTTTTCCTTGTGCCACCACTTCTACAAATTTAAAAGGCCCTTCTGGACTTTTAGAAACATAATGTGCAATTTCACTGTTATAACGCCAAGCTTTTTTAAATGGTGTTTCTGATGACCATCTTGCAGAAAACAGATGTACATTTCCTTGTTCATCTCTTATTGGTGAGCTTCCCCAAACATCATAACCGGGCTCATTTACTGATTCTCCAATTAGTTTCCAATGATCTGACATTGCTGTAGGAACGTCTATTTGTTTTAGAGAAACCTCATTTTTCTTAGTTTCTGGGTTCTTGCTTTTTTTGTTTTGACAAGAAGCAACAAATATTGAAAGTAGTAAAGTGGTTACTATTATTTTTTTCATTAGTGATTTAATTAAAAAAGTTTAGATTATTTAGTTCTGAGCAAAATAGTGCAGTTTTATTCTTTTATCTTAAATGAAACATGGGTAAATGAACCCGTTGTTATGTCTATAAGAAATTGATTTTCTTCTACAGGCTCTATAACAAAAGATTCTCCTAGAGGTTGATCATCATCATCCCATTGTGTTACACTTATAGTACCATCAATTTTAAAACCATCTAGAATCCCAACAGGGTATTCTTCGTAAAAAGGTGGTGTGAAATTTACGGCATTACATGGACTAACTACATTGATAAAAAACACATTCACTTCATTATCTCTTATATATGCTCTACTATGAAGTTTAAACCTACTTAAAACTTCTTCTCCATCATGATCTAACATTCTTATAGGTTGTGAACCAATCAAAGCTTCAGTATATGCTCTGGTAATATAATGTCTTGGTGCATTACCTCCAGATAAAGGGTAATCCCACCAGCTTACTAAGTCTAATCCAAGATCAGTCCAATCAAACATACATCCAATAGCAAGTTCAGAAGTCCAAATTTCTCTATCTTTTTCGTAGATATTACTACACCTAAGGGCATCCCAATGTGCTTCAGTAGCCCAAGCTTCACGATATTTATCACTTTGAGCTAGTTCATATTCGTATTTTAAATCTGGATGAATAGTTGCATTATGATGATTCATATAATAATGATTCCCAAATACGTCAAATCTATCTTCTCCATTAATTTTGTATAAATCGTTAAAAGATCCAGATTCACCTAATGGTTTATAGAATTCTGGAGCCACAATTTTTGGCACCACATAACCAAGTCTTGCAGTTCTTGCTCTTAAAGTATCTACAGCTATCGTAAAATCTGTAACATCCATTCTAGCAGCTTCTTTATCAAAAGCGACATAGTTTACTTCGTGTCCATGTTTATGCATAAACGCAACATAGTCAACAATCAATTGTGCATATTTTACAGGATTAGGCACAGTTGGTGCTTCTGTTGTCACCCAATCAGGAAAATACTCTGCTTTATCTGATGTTAAAACTTTTAAACCTAAAAAAATCATAAAAGGTTCAGTACCAGAATAAGATGCTTTAGCATTTTCTATAGATTTTAAAAGAGTTGTGTAAACACTTTCTACCACCTCTCCTTCTGCAGGATGTCCTCCAAAGGCATCACCACAATATAATGGAACTCTAAGACCATTCATTTTGGCTTGACCACTACCTTCTCCGAAAGCTAATTCTGCTTTAGTGATATTGTTTAAATCTCCAGCGTTATGATTCATATCTAACATATGGTATTTTGTAACCCTCCCAAACTTTTCAAGTGGAGCTATGGTTGCTTTATTTACATATGTTGGTTCTTCAAAATCAACAATTTCTACGGTGTATTCTTCGAAATCCCCACCCGAGTGAAGTCTAAATTTTTCGGTAACACCCCATTCACCAATTCTTGTATCTGGATTTGGAGTTATTATTGAAACGTCATCTGAATATTTATAAGTAACAGACGTAATTTCTAACGGATCTTTTATATCATATAATGAGATCTTTTTATTATCGTTATCGATAGATCCAATAGATTTTTTTCCAGAGGATAATGTTACATCAAATTGGATAAATTTAATTTCTGTAATCTCAGGTTCAATATTCTCTGGATCTTTACCACAGCCAAGAAAGAGAAAAATGGATATTAGTAACAAAGGAAAGTTTTTCATTTTTAGTTTATTTAGTTTATTTAGTTTTAAATAGTTGGTTCGTATTTTATGCAATTTATCTAAAAACCGAACAACAAATGGGGGCACATTGTAGCAACAATAGCGTTAAAATGTTACAATTATCCTCTTGTTATTTAGAAGTGTTTTTTATAAAAATTTAATGAGTTTAAGATTAAAGGAATTTATTACTTATATTTTAACCTTATTAGCCCCTAACCCATTTTTCCAATTATTTCCACATGCTTTATATAGAATTTGCTTTAAAGAATCCTTTTTCTTAAAATATTTAGCTGACAAATCATTTTCTTCCTTATAATCTTCAGGTAGAAAATACAATTGAAAAACATCTTTTTTTAGAAAATAACGTAATTTCCATCCTTCCTTAGTTACAAGCGAAGGCCCCATTACAGAAGCATAAACAGTAAAATCCCTTTCTTTACTTTTTCCGCCAAAAAGAGTTTTAGCATAAGAAACACCATCTTTTTCTTTTATTGCATTGCCACCCACTATTTCTGCTAACGTATTTAAAAAATCATAATTACTTACCATTTGATTCGATATCTTACCGGCTTTAATCTTTCCTTTCCAATACCAAAACAATGGCACACGCACACCACCTTCCCAATTAGAACGTTTTAAACCAGCCATACCATCATTACCATCGAATACATCACCTCCTAAATTGCTGTAAAATTTTGTTTTAATATTATTATAAGTTGTTCCGGTTTTTAGATTGTGTGTTTTATCTGTTCTTCCGGTTTGGTGATAATAAAGTTCGTGACCATTGTCTGCCGAAAAAACTAAAATGGTATTTTCTAAAATACCTAACTCTTCTAATTTTGTATAAATTCTACCCACATCTGTATCTAACATTTTAACCATTGAGGCGTACTCTTTCTCAAGTTCTGATAAATTAGGATTATTTTTAAATTCAGATGCTACTTCAGGAGTTGCAATTGGTCCATGAGGTAATTGAGACGGAAAAAATATAAAAAATGGTTTTTTTGTTTTCTTTTTACTTTGGATATCTAAATATCCTAACAGTTTATCCATTATAATGTTTTCAGAATAGACTTTCTTACCAGTCATATCCCAACGTTTTTTGTAATTTTCAGGTGATTTTCCTTCAGGATTCTTACCACAATTATCTAAAGTATTCCCTTCAATAAGAACTTTTTTACCGCTTTCAAAAAGAAAAGGTGGATAAAACCCATGACATCTCAAATGATCATAATATCCATAATGATAGTCCCAACCATGACGTTCTATACGCTCTGGAGTAGTTGCAAAACCCCACTCTAATTTACCAAATTCTGCAGTAGTATATCCTGCTTTTTGAGCAACTTGACCTAAAAACACTTCATCTTTTTGGGCAGGCATAGCTACTTCATGAATTTTATTTTTGATCTCATCTAAAGTAAATTCTTTATCTAGTTTCTTATAAATACCAGCTTGTGTAATGTTGTATTGATCTGTTCTACAATCATGCATTCCTGTAATTAAACTAGCTCTAGCTGGCGAACAATAAAAACTACCATAAGCATTATCAAAACGCATTCCTTCATTCGCTAATTTATCTATATTAGGAGTTGAAATTATTTTTTGACCATAAGTTCCTAATAAGCCACGTCCTAAATCATCTGCATATATAAAAATAACATTTGGCTGTTTATTTTGTGATACAATTGTGAAATTTATTAATATAATACTACCAAAAATAAATTTTAATCCTATATTTTTCATGTTGTTTTTTATTTCTAAATTTCTTTTAACTCGCTATTAAAACTTAAAATTTCTCCTTTTTTAGTTGCTATTTCTTTTACTTCATCATTATAACGAAGATTTAATACATTACCCAATTTAGAAGTAACCTCTAAGGTTTTCAATTTACCGAACTCCCAAGTCATATCAATTTCAAAACCTTTTTTAGCTACAATTCCTTTTATACTACCTGAAGCCCAAGCTTCAGGTAGTGCAGGTAATACATGAACTTCTCCATTATGGCTTTGCATCAGCATTTCTGTAATTCCAGAAACTACACCGAAATTTCCATCAATCTGAAAAGGAGGATGTACATCTAAAAGATTTGGTAAAGTAGACTTTCTCTGTAGTGCTAAAATATTTTCGTATGCTTTTTCTCCCTCTAACAAACGCGCATAAAAATTAATAATCCAAGCACGACTCCAACCTGTATGACCACCACCTTTTGATAAGCGTCCTGCTAATGTTTTTTTCGCTGCTTCAAATAATTCTGGTGTTTTAGATTTTGAAATTTGGTTTGATGGATGCAACGCATACAAATGAGAAATATGTCTGTGCCCTGGTTGTGCCTCTTTAAGTTCCCCTACCCACTCTAACAATCTACCATCTTTTCCTATTTCAAGTGGAGGAATTTGCTTTATTTTACTTTTTAGAATATCGCTAAAATCTTTATCAATATTTAAAATTCCTGCAGCGGCAATACAATTTCTAAACAATTCAAAAATAATTTCACGATCCATAGCAGGCCCCAT
>TARA_R110001592_G_scaffold13934_1_pt1 | contig 13712 bp, 28 predicted proteins | sample TARA_R110001592 | Tara Oceans TARA_R110001592 (sample SAMEA4398387) | marine metagenome | biome: Polar Biome; feature: [SRF] surface water layer (ENVO:00010504); material: water (ENVO:00002006), including particulate matter (ENVO:01000060) such as... | depth 5 m
GGCCTTTAACGTATACGTATTCAATAGACTCTTTAATGTGGTTAGTGTATACGTATAAGAGTGTTAATAGCCACATCTAGTCTACGTATACGTATAAGTCAGTGTTCCCTATGTATACGCTTATACTAGTGCTTAGTACACATAGGCCCCGCTGCAGGGTTATACGTATGCTCGGGCATGTGAGTGTGTATACGTAAGTGTGGCTGTCTTCGTCTATCAACTTCGTCTTTAACTGATCAATTGGCTTTCTAAGTGGGGTTTAATGTCTTTAATATGTCTTTAAGGGGTTGACTTAAAGGATTCAATGTGCTATACTGTATAAACAATTAAAGCACAACACTGTGCTGTCAATAGGAAGCGAATTCAATATGATTTTATCTGCCCGTAGCTCAGCTGGATTAGAGCAACAGCCTTCTAAGCTGTGGGTCGGGGGTTCGAATCCCTCCGGGCAGGCCAATCGCGCCCATGGTGGAATAGGTAGACACAACAGACTTAAAATCTGTCGGCCACATGGTCTTCCCAGTTCGAGTCTGGGTGGGCGCACCAACGCTGCTGTGCTAGTGCGTTACTAGTATACGTATAGTGCAGCAGCAGCACAAAAGGAGAAGCAATGCCCAAGAAAAAAGCAGCACCAGTAGGTCCAGTTGAAACCGTAGAGGAGTTCCTGGCCAGAGGTGGTAAGATCCAAAAGATCGCATACGGTGAGAGAAGTTATGATTCAGCACAACCTGGCAACAGGTGGGGAGCGGGCCGCAAAAAGAAAAAAACACCCCCAAATCCTCCAGCAAAATAAAGGGTTTAGCAGCAGTAACCCCTATGCATTAGCAGCATGTTGCAGCAACGTTACTAACACTATAGTAGCACTTGCTGCACTCGCGCTATCGCAACTAACACTATAGTAGTAGTTGTACGTACTAGTACACTAGTACATGTGGCGGCGGCAAAGACACACAAGGACACAGTTGCGACACGTTACGCAGCATGGGCATGTGCTGTAGCTGCGCTGTTACTGCTGCTGTCCGCATGCGAACGCTGCGCAAATTAATTTAAATTATATGCACATTTTGGTTGACATTTTGGATAATGTGTAGTACTATGTATATATTAACTTAAACAAAACGGAGCGTAACACATGTTTAATAACAACACTAAAATTAAAGCAGTAACAGCAGCGTATGACGGAACTGGCGACGATGAGGGCATACAATTGTGCATTGAACTTGAGCAGCACAACTTGCAAGTAAATGGACGTAAGCTGGAAAGCATTACTATGTTTGCTGCTGCAAAGCAAGACGATGACATGGACGACTTTTACTGTGACGGGGACTTAGCTGTTAACTGGGAAGCTGTTGACGACGCTGCATACGATGATGGCAACAGCTTGTTGCTTATGCGTAACACGGACAGTGCGGACGTGAACACGGAGACAATGAGCACGTTTTACTGGGACGGGGAGTTTACAGCAAAGCTACAGCAGTTGCTTATTGAACATGGCTTTAGTGCAGCAGCAGCTAATGACGTATGCACAAGCGAATGGGGCATGCAGGACGTTGGACGTGCGAGCTATGACGCAAATGACATTGCTGAGGAAATACGTGCAGCACACAACATTACTGTAGCAGCGTAACAACTACAGCGCAACTACAGCGCAGCACACGCAGCGCAATGCATTTAGTACTTGCATTGTGCTGCAATGTGTGTTACCAAGCCCGGCCCCGCTGCACGTGATGCTGCTTTTAGCATCGCCTGCTAGTAACTGTTGTAGTGTTCTTCCGTGTCGCATGTATCTTTCAATTTAATGTAAACAAATTGGTTGACAAATGCATTCAATGCGTGTATACTGTAAAGACAATAAAGCATTAAAGGAGCGTTCAATGTACTTAATATACGATAAAGAGACTTCAAGAATCCTGTCAAAAGAATCAGCACACTGGCAACACGCAGCGTACAAGACCATGGGCGCAGCGAGTGCAGCACTTACACGTATGCAAAAGAAGTTTGTGCTGCGCAGCACAGACAGTGCAGCTGAGGGACCTTTGTACACAGCAGCCATAGCAGAAGCTGATCATTACTACAAGAACATCGAGAAGTTCGTGACTCGCAAGAACATGATGTCGGGTAAACAATATACAGAGAGTGTTAACACTCCCAGTTACATGTCCCCAAGCAGCGAGAGCTACTGGAGCATGTAGAGGACACGCTAGGTCGCTCCTAGCTAGTACGGATTATCCTGCCCCGTATGATTGAAGTGCGCTCGCGTTCACAACAAAAGGATAACAGCAGCAGCATTAGACTTAAACGTTTAGTGCTGCTGTATGTTTACATGCTGCTGCTGTAGCTGCTACAGTGCTGCTGAACATGCATATGCTGCACTCGCGTTATCGCAATTGCTGCTGCTGCGCTGCTGCTGCAATAACATGCCCACCATGCTAGTATACGTGCCACAATCTTTCTGCTCTTTTGCTTCTCTTTTTGGCAAATGAGGGGTTGACAGATATAGCAACTGACCTTATACTGTATATAACAGTTAGGAAAAAGGAGCGAAATATGCAGATAGAAGTTATCCACAGTGCGTTTGAAGACGAAGCAGAACATGTAGCCAACGTGGCTGCACCACAAGCTGATGTTATGGAGGCCCTAGAGTATGCATTTAGGTATACTAATAATGTAGAGGGCAGCTGGAGCATGAAAGTAGGCGGCGATAGTAACGATGACGTTGAAGTTGTCAAGCCATTATATAAAGGCAGAGGCCACCGTAGTACTAGCGTAGGCGATCACATGCGAGTAGGCGACCAGCTTTATATAGTAGCAGGCATGGGCTTCAAACCCGTTACGGAAATAAAAATGCAGGAACATTGCATTTAGGGGTTGACAATAGTCTATAAAGAAGGTATACTGTATACACAATGAAACATAAGGAGCGAAATATGTCAAAAATGATTAAGTTTACACAGAGCGGCTTTTATAATATCCGTGGTAACCCTACTGATGTCAAGCACATGGAATTTCCATTGATTGAAGATTGGAAGCATGGTAGCGATGGTATCGGCTATGTTACTGTTGATGGATCACATCAACCAGGCTTTCCAACTAGAAACATCAGGGTCAAATGTGATCAGGGTGCATTCACACTAGTTAAAGAAGGCAAGGCGTCCAAGGTTGCTGAAGAGACAGATGAGCAGATCATCGAACGAACTCGAAAGCGATTTGATATCCTAGAAGATATGACCCAGGCTGTTAAAGAAGGCACGGTACGAGCAATGATCGTTACAGGCCCTCCAGGTGTTGGTAAGTCTTTTGGTGTTGACAAGGTGCTTCACAAAGAAGACTTGTTCAACATGATGGGCGAGCGAAAGCCTAAATACGAAGTGGTCAAGGGTGCAATGAGTGCCATTGGACTTTACTGTAAGCTCTACGAGTATGCAGACAAAGGCAATGTGGTTGTATTTGATGACTGTGACTCAGTATTACTAGACGACTTGAGCTTGAACATTCTAAAGGCGGCGCTGGATAGTTCCACCAAGCGAATGATTCACTGGAACACAGACAGTTCCAAGCTTCGTAATGAAGGAGTACCAGGTAGCTTTGAATTCAAGGCTGGTGCGATCTTTATCACGAACATCAAGTTCGATCACGTCAAGTCTAAGAAATTGCAGGACCATTTAGCGGCTCTAGAGAGTAGATGTCACTATATTGATCTGCAGATGGACACAGAACGAGAAAAGGTTCTAAGGATCAAGCAGATCACAGAAGATGGTATGCTAGATAGTTACGAATTCAAGAACGGAGAGCAAAACGAGGTTATCGACTTCATCGACGATCAGAAGAAGAAGTTGAGAGAGCTTTCATTGAGAACCGTTCTGAAGATTGCAGATCTTCGAAAGTCATTTCCAGGCAACTGGAAAGAGATGGCAGAGGTAACTGTAATGAAGACGGGAGGGCGTTAATGAAAGACGGTCCTTCCAGATTTGGATTGAGTTCTATATTGGTAGCCTTAGGGCTACTGATAGCAGGACCCTTTCTAATAGTATGGGCAATGAACATCCTGTTTGGGTTGGGCATAGGCTATACGTGGCAGACGTGGGTGGCTACGGTCATCCTACTTGGTGCGGCTAAGGCGTCCGCTAGTAAATTGGACAAATAGTTGATTGACATTGTGAACTATATGTCTTATAATAATGTAATAGTTGAAAAGAATTAATCGGCTCAACATCATAAAGGAGATAATATGAAACGTTTTAATCCTAAAACAAAAACTTTTAAGGTATTTAATGCCTTGTATAACGGTCAGGCCCTGACTTCTTCGAAGGCGAAGACAATGGGTGTAGGTAACTTGGCTGCTGAAGCGTCTAGAATTAGACAATCAGGATATGCCGTATACTCAAACACTAGAACAGCTGGCAACGGCGTGAAGGTAACTGAGTATGTTATGGGCAAGCCATCTAGAGAGATTGTAGCTCTAGGCTATGCCGCTAAGGCAAAAGGACTTTCTTTAGACACTATCTAAAGATAAGAGATACAAAAATCTAATCAACCCGATTCGCTCCCGGGGCAGATTTTTGGGTAGGCACACATTGATGTGCCTATTTTTTTGGCCGAAATATCAAATTAGGGGTTGACAGATTGGATAATAGATGGTATAATGTATATAACAATTAGGAAACAGGAGTAGATTAATTGTTAGAAAAAGGTAAATTAGGGGTTGACAAATACACTAATAGACTTTAATATAGTAATATAAGCTGAAACATAAACAAAGAGAGGTCAATTATGAGCGATATAAGTATTAGACAAATGGGTCCTAAAGCGGCCAAGAGAGCAATAGCTTTCGCAATCAAGATGAAGCGTCCAACCTTCCTATGGGGTCCTCCAGGGATTGGTAAGTCGGATCTTGTAAGCCAGATAGGCACAGACACTAACCGAGAGGTTATTGATGTGAGGTTGGCATTATGGGAGCCTACAGACATTAAGGGTATCCCTTACTTCGATAGCAATACGTCTACAATGACGTGGGCACCCCCGGCAGAACTGCCAATGGATCCTGCCAGTAAGGCAATCCTGTTTTTAGATGAGTTGAACTCAGCACCACCGGCAGTACAGGCCGCGGCATATCAGTTGATACTTAACCGTAGGGTTGGTACTTATGTATTGCCAGATGGTGTAGACATTGTAGCCGCTGGTAATAGAGATGGCGACAAGGGTGTGACATTTAGAATGCCTGCTCCGTTGGCGAATAGATTCGTCCACTTGGAGATGAAGGTAGAATTTGAGGACTGGTTGGATTGGGCCACTCTTAATCGTATCCACGAAGAGGTGGTTGGTTATGTAGGCTTTGCCAAGCAGGACTTATACGACTATGATCCTAAGAGTCCATCGAAGAGCTTCGCAACTCCTCGTTCATGGTCTTTTGTTTCGGACATGGTTTACGATGAAGACATCGATACTGAAACACTGACTAACCTAGTGTCAGGTGCGGTAGGTGATGGGTTGGCTGTGAAGTTTATGGCTCACCGTAAGATTGCATCGAAACTTCCTAAGGCTGATGACATCCTAGATGGCAAGGTTGAGGATTTAGAGATCAAAGAGATCTCAGCGATGTATTCATTAACAGTTTCACTCTGCTACGAATTAAAGGACAGAGCGGACAAGAAAGTTCAGGGTTGGGATAAGATGGCTGACTGTTTCTTCAAATACATGATGAAGAACTTCCCAACAGAGCTGGTTGTGATGGGTGCTAAGACGGCACTTACGAATTACGACTTACCACTGGATGCTTCGAAGATGAAGAGCTTTGAAGAGTTCCATTCCAGATACGGCAAGTATGTAATGAATGCAATGGATGTGGATTGACCTCCGTCCTTGCATTTTGGCCCAGGGCTTCAGCTCCCTGGGTCACCCTTAGGGGTAAATTAGGGGTTGACAAATTGGATTAGATGCCATATAATGTATATATAAAGTTAGAAACAAAGGAGCGAAAATGAACCAGACAGAAGAGAAATTAACTACCGCAAGGGTAGGACTGTTATTAAAGGCTCCATTCTTTGGCAATATGGCTACTAGAATGAAGTTGATTGATGCCAGTGAATGGTGTCCGACTGCCGCAACTGATGGCAGAAACTTTTTCTACAATAAAGACTTCGTAGAGAAACTATCCACAAAGAAATTAGAATTCCTATTTGGGCATGAAATAGGCCATTGTGTATTTGATCACTTTGGTAGAGCAGGTAGCAGAGATAGACAACTCTGCAATATCGCTCAGGACTATGCTATCAACATTATTCTAAAAGATGAGAAGATAGGTGATGTGATCGACGAAGTGAAGATCTGTTTGGATCCTAAGTATAGAGGTCTTGCTTGGGAAGAGATCTACGACAGTCTGTACGAAGAAGCTGATAAGATTGGTATGGACGAACTGTTAGAGCAATTAGGTGACTTGCTCGACGATCACATCAATGGGGATACAGGTAGCGATAGTCCAGAAGCCCAAGGGGCAGGGAACGGAAAGGACAAGAAGGGCAAGCCGATCCTTACTAAAGAAGATAAGCAGAAGATCAAAGATGAGATCAAAGAAGCAATGATCCAGAGTGCGGCGGCGGCTGGTGCAGGTAAGACTCCAGGTGCTATCCAGAGATTAATTAAGGACTTGACAGAGCCTAAGATGAACTGGCGTGAGATCCTTAGAATGAATATCCAGAGCTTGGTTAGAAACGATTATTCATTCACTCGTCCTAGCAGAAAAGGTTGGGCAAGTGGCGTGATACTTCCAGGGCTTGTGAATGATGAGACCATTGACGTTGCGGTATGTATTGATATGTCAGGTTCGATAGGCATGGACGATGCAACGGTATTCTTAACAGAGATCAAAGGCATCATGGACCAATACGAAGATTACAATGTGAAGATATGGTGCTTCGATACAGAGGTCTATAACTATGCTGAGTTCAGTGCAGACGCAGGTGACGGCATTGAGACATACGAGCCCAAAGGTGGCGGTGGTACAGAGTTTATGGTCAACTGGGACTTCATGAAAGAGAACGGCATTGAGCCTAAGAAGTTGATCATGTTCACAGATGGTTATCCATGGGGTAGCTGGGGTGATGAGAACTACTGTGACACATTATTTGTCGTCAAAGGTAATACGACAGCAGAGTCGCCCTTTGGACAGACAGTAATCTATGAAAAAGATGCTGAACTTAGGGGTTGACACTTTGGACAAAAGAAGGTATAATAATATTATTAATAAGGCAATATAAGGAGCGAAGATGAGCAGAGACATTACACAGAGCGATCCAATCCACGTGATAGGGTATAACGGGCAAGGAACAGTTAGGTTCCCAGTCAAGGGCTTTGAAGATAGAGAGTATGCTCTAGTCAAAGCTGAATACAAATCCAACTGGCGAGATGAAGTGAAGTATTGGGATATCGATATCGAGCTTCCACGTTGGGGTAGAGATAAAGATGCAGAGCCCTGCAATATCCAGACTTGGAAGAATACACAGGCTGTCCTAGCAGAGTGTATCGCCCAAGCTGACATTCTAAAGTCTAAGATTCCAGAGCTAGAGCATCACAGGAAGATTGGTGAAGCTGATAGAAAAGCCAAGGCAGAGAAAGAGGCGGCTGAGAAGCAGGCGTTGATCGATGCAGACAAGCCCGTAGGCAAGAAGCTGGCTAAGGCTATATGCGATCAGATGGTTAAGCAGGCTCGCGATACCAAAGAGGATAGCCAGGCTATCACTTTCCAGACTAGAGGTAAGAGGCGTTCTAAGAAGATGAGGGTAATATATACCTGGTCAGGCTTAACGCTATTCAACTGTGAGTACAATAGGATCAGTCGTAAGTATGCGGTGGATATGTTATCCGATGCTTGGATAGACAGCGTTGATACAGGTGACGTTGCAGACAGCATACCGAATGCTAAAATGGCAGGATTTATGATGGGCGGGTCTAATAAGTAGACCAGGCACCGCTGCTAGTAGGTCAATTTAGGGGTTGACAGTTTGGATAAAAGAAGGTATACTGTAAGTATAATAAGGCAAAGGAGCGTAAGGCATGAAGAAGATACAAGACATAATAACTGGGATCCACAATATACAGACCAACGCGGATCTCAATCTAATCGTAGAGGCTGTTAAGCTGAAGCGTCAGTATTTAGAAAGAACGGCTGTTAGGCAGTTCATCGTTGGCGAGCAAGTTCAATTTACCAATCGTAACGGTGTGCCAGTAGGCGGCACTATACGAAAAATCAACCGTAAGTATATCGTAGTAGACACGCCTGTAGGAGGCTACAGAGTGCCTGCGACTATGCTCACTAGTCAGGAGGCGTAAATGATTAAGGCAGTAATTTTTGCATTGATCGGATCCGCAATCACATTCATGTATCTCGAAGGCGATATAACAGGCTGGACAGATGCAGGGAAGAAAGCACTTAACGAAGGTGCTCAGGTGATTGTAGAGCAGACATCCGACTAACGGTTAGGGGTAAGAGCATGAACTATAAAGGCTTTACATACGAACCATGGGACGACATCGAGCCCGACAATCGTAAGATATTTCACGATATCCACTACGAAGGCGCTGAAGTCGCAAGTCCGAATTGGTTTAGTAATATAAGTCCGTATAGACATGCCACCCGTTCCGAATTTGAGAAGGCAGTTAATGAGATTATTTTTCCGCTTTGGATGCAGAAAAAGGTTGACAAATTGGATAATAGATAGTATTATGTATATAACAATTAGGCAAAAGGAGCAAAGGCAAATATGAGAAAACTAATAAAAATAGGCACAATGGTTGATAGTAAGTTTGGCGAAGCCAAAGTGAAGGGAATCGATCTTTGTGAAGAAGAAGGTCAGAAGGAAGGCATCCATGTAGAGAAGATATGGGTCGACCTTAAGGATCGTTGTATATTCGATCTAGATAACGGGCACTGGTGCTACGGTTATCAAATTACACCAATGGAGGTCAAATAATGCCTAACTGGTGCAATAATAATATCACTATCTCAGGTCCAACTGAGAAGATGCAAAAAATCTATGACACATGTAAGTCTGATTCAGACGAGGCGTTATGCTCCGCACTGTATCCGCAACCCAAGGATATCTTTACAGGTAACCTAGGAGAGAAGGAACGACTAGAGTGTTTAGAGAAGGGCGTACCTAACTGGTATGACTGGAACAGTTCTAACTGGGGAACCAAGTGGGATGCCACAATGGAAGACTGTGAAATAGAGCATGAGACTGATGGCACATCGATCATCACAGGTGCGTTTGACAGTGCGTGGGCACCACCAGTAGGAGCATACGAACACTTCATCGATCAGAACCCAGACTGCCACCTAGAGGCTATGTACCACGAGGGTGGAATGAACTATGCTGGCATGTGGGAAGACGGAGCCGATGATCACTATGAGCTAGAAGATACAGCTGATAAGATCGAAGCACAGATCCCGGAAGCACTAGATCAAGCATTCGGTATCAGTGAGTGGGCTAGGGAAAATGAAGAACCTGAAGAGCTCAGCACATGGATGAATGAAGGGAATCAAGAATTAACCAAACAGAAGGAGACTGTATAATGCAAAAAGTAGATTTAATCGTTGAGTCTTTGGCTCGTGCTGATCGTGAAGAGATTGAAGCGGTCGTAGAGAAGATGGTAGTACGCTATCCTAATCTCGCAGAGAACTTGTTGACCAACATAGGTTTTGAACTTCAGGCAATGGATGCTAAGAAAGAGGACGATGTAATTTATGTCTAATCCTACACCTGAAGCCAAAAGAAGATATTCGTTCACATTCAATATTGAGTGTGCGTCAGAAGGTAAGGCTGACCTAGAACGAGTAGAGCACTTGCTCGACTTACACTTACAAGAGTTGATTATGGACGATGAGTTCATATCAGAGCTTGGAGAGACACAGGCAGTGACTATCCAAATCTTAACCAATCCGGGACAAAGGGGTTGACAGATTGAATAGGATCTGCTATAATAATAACGTGGCACATGTCACATTAAACACACACACAAAGAGAGGCACATTATGAGTACATTAAAGAAATTTTCCGTAGCAGGCGTAAGCACGTCACCGACAGGAAAAACCAAGTTAAGGTTCTGTAACGATAGCATGAGGGTCAAGATCCTTGCTAAGAACGGACATGAAGGGATCAACCTGATCAATCTCCCATACGAGATGAGTAAGGCGCAGATCGCAAGTCACTTCGTAGAAATTGATTTTGCTAAAGGCAATGAGGCAACTGAAGCCGCTATTGCTTATACGGCTAAAAAGAATCCTGCCCAAGTGCAGGAGCCCGCGTCCACAGTTGAAGTTGATACTCCTGAGAGTATCCTTGCTGAGGACATACTAACGTCTTAACCGATTCGCTCCCGGACAGACGTTAGTTTAGGCCCTGGGATTGTAGACTAGAAAAGTTTGCACCCAGGGCCTTTTTTTGGTTGACAACTCTGGATCTATGTGTTATTAATAATGTATAGCAACAAAGGAGCACACGCTATGGGACTTTATATTTACGCTGTAATTTGTTTGGTACTAGGTTTAGTATTCATCAACCAAGGAGACGTCATGCTAGGTGCGCTAGTATGCGCAGCAGGCCCTTTTTGGTTAGCCGTTGCAGCGCAGCACCGCAGCAAAGAAGATGAAGATTAATAAGGAGCGCAGCATGTTAGAACTACTGGTTATGATCATAGTAATTGCCCTAGCTATTCCAATGGCAGGACTTACATGGATGTTTTTAGATATGTTTAGAAATAATCCAAATTAGGGGTTGACACCCTGTCCAAAATGTGCTACAACTATTATATAGAAACAGGAGAGCGACAATGCAAGAACTGAATGTACACTTTTTAAACCGCGGATATGGCACTGATGATGGCTATAAGCAGGTAGAGCTAGTTAAGCTAGACATATACGCAGCAACAGGCCAACCTATGGCAGCTGTCAAAAGCCCATACTTTCCAGGCGATGTACTGGTTGCAATGTTCGAGAACGCAGAATGGGTCTGCGATTTAGATTAATTAGGGGTTGACAAATTGGATAAAAGACCCTATAATATACTTAACAATTAAACATTAGGAGCGAATAACATGGCTACAAGATCAGCAATTGGTTTTAAGAAAATAGACGGAACTATCGAAGCAGTATATTGTCATTGGGATGGTTATCCTGCACATAATGGCAAGATCCTAGCTAATCATTACGATGTGGCTAAGACCCAACGATTACTAGCAGAAGGCGCACTTAGCAGCCTACGTCAAGAGATTGGCGAGTATCACTCATTCGACGCAAAATACAACGATGAACCAGAGCTTCCTTTAAGCGAGAACTGGTGCATGTTCTATGGACGTGATCGAGGTGAGTCAGGTCAAGGCAGTCAAACATACAAGGACGCTCAGGACTATACTGAGAACTTCCACGTTGGTGGAGTTGAGTTCTTTTACTTGCAGGACAGCAGTGGCCAGTGGTTGGTGCTAGATGTCTACAAGGCGGACAATGTATGGGATTTCGTAGAAACCCGTATCGCCCAGCAGGAAGCAGACCACGGGGTATGCGTTGAATGAATCCAGAAGACGAATACGGTTGGTAAATTAGTGGTTGACACTTTGTCCAAAATGTGGTATACTATGTATATAATTAGAAACAAAGGAGCGATATAGATGACAAATTTTGTAGTAATGACCCAGGGCTTAGAGAACTACGGTGCACACGCAGAGAGCGGTGCGTTCGCAGATAACAACCACTATTGGAAGTTCAAGGGTGGAAGCACTTACATCGTTTCGGACGTGGAACGTGAGCAGGATGCGGTTGCATTCGTAATGGCCGCGTTCAGTGTTAATGACATTGGTTGGAAAGAGTTTCCATGTCATTGGGAAACAGAAGCTGATTGGTTAGCTGGTATGGCTGACGATGAGCAAGACTATCAGGACTTCCAACAGGAAACCGCCTACAAGGTGAGTCCTACAACTGGTAACAAGACTACCAGGTACAAGGAAAGGGAGGCAGCATAATGTTAGAGGTCATTGGCTTTATAGCAATTGGTTATTTGATATTCAAGTTCGCCCCTATTATCATAGAAGCAGGATTCAAGTTTGCTGTGATCTGTATAGGATTCATAGCATTCTTGTTCATATGTGCATGGATATGGGGTTCGATCTTAGTGATGATTAATTAGTCATTTTGGTTGACATCCCTGCAAATTGGATGTATAATATAAGTTATATTACACAATAAAGGAGCGAATATGTATAGTATGTTTTCAAAAGAAGGTAACGAGTTAGTAGGTCGTATCGTAGATGCAGCCAACAAGCTCAAATTGCATGATGGTGCCGAGCAGGCATTTGTGTGGGCAGACCACAACTTGACCAAGCTGAGCTATGGTGAAGGCATGGGTGAAGCAACTGATACCGCAGTGAGAGAAGCTGTGTATGAGGCGGTGTGCTCATGAAGAATATTCAAGCATATGTGGACCAGTATAACAGCTGGCAGGCCATCTTTAATGGCAACAAGGTACTAGACCTAGCATCTAGCGCAGACCGTCACAAGATAGCAGATCGTATCGATTCAGATCTTAGTCCAGAGAATCTACACTGTGATGGTGAGATCAGCCATGCAGAAGCAGAACGCAAGTACAAGCATCTGATGCGATGTGTGCGAGAGCTTCAGAAACTAGACCCTACAGTTAAGTTCTACGAGGCATATTAGGGGTTGACTTTTATCCAAAATGACCCTATAATATATAGTATATTAACAATAAGGAGCGCGATATGAATACAGTAACACAAACCCAAACAGTCCTAGCACAGGATCCCAACAACCTAACAGTAGAAGATATCCAGGATATCGTTGCTGAAGCACGTACAGCAGGAGCAAGTGCGGCAGCCAAGTTCCTAGCAGAATGGAACGAAGGCACAGGCGGCAATGAGTACGGTGAGCCAATGTACTGTGGTTTTGCTTGGATCAACATATATGGTATTAAAGGCAATACCAAGTTGGGCAAAAGGTTTAAGGCAGCAGGTGTAGAACGTAGCTATGATGGTAGCCTACAGATATACAACCCAAGTGGGCATAGAGGCCAGAGCATGGACGTTAAAGAAGCGGGCGCAGAAGCAGCCGCTAACGTGTTCACCAAGTATGGTTTCAAGTGTTATGCAGGGTCAAGAGCTGACTAATAAAGCATTAGAATTAGGGGTTGACAACAGCCCCTTTTTCTTATATAGTATAACAATAATAAACAATAGGAGCGAACAATGAAAACAATAGTAAATGGAACAGCAGGCTTATTAATTATACTAGGCATTATGGCTATGGCCGGTAGTGCTAATGACTGTGATGGAGCATGTATGGAGACAGCTAACACACTGGGCGAGATGTTAATAGTGGCCAGCATTGGATTGGCAATGACACTGTTTGGTGGTATGATCTTATTAGTAAACGGTAATGAGAATGCGTAAGGTTATATCCTTACTACTTGTTGCTATGTGCTTGGGTGCATGTAGCACCATGGATGCACCCTACGACCCTAACATATACAAGGGCGAGACACTGTTCGAACAGATCCCCAACAACACTAGTGAGTCACACTGTGCTGGACACTTGCCACAAGCAGAGCGCAAGAGCTGGCAGACAGGACGTTGCTAGAGTGTACAGAGTCTACTACACAGACGACACTGTAGAGCACTACGAAGGCTTCTACGAAACACAAGAAGAAGCC
>TARA_R110001592_G_scaffold247349_1_pt1 | contig 13702 bp, 13 predicted proteins | sample TARA_R110001592 | Tara Oceans TARA_R110001592 (sample SAMEA4398387) | marine metagenome | biome: Polar Biome; feature: [SRF] surface water layer (ENVO:00010504); material: water (ENVO:00002006), including particulate matter (ENVO:01000060) such as... | depth 5 m
AACTGGAAAAATAAATTAACATCACTCTGTTCAGGAGACTATATTTACCAAATTGATGCTGATGAAATGATTTCAACTTATGTTTTAGATTTTCTCCCTGAAATTCTATTATATAATGATGTTGATGCCCTTCAGGTACCTAGAATTAATACAGTTGAAGGACTTACTCAACACCACATAGATAAATGGGGGTGGAGAGTTAATGAAAAAGGATGGGTTAACTTCCCAGACTCACAATGGAGAATATATAAAAATAATGGAAAAATTAAATGGGTAAATAAAGTACATGAGGTACTTAAAGGATATAAAACTATATCCCATCTTCCAACAGAAGAACCTTGGTGTTTACAACACCCAAAAACTATAGAAAAACAAGAAAAACAAAATCAATATTACGAAACCATTTAATATGGAGCAAACTTTAACTAATTCTATTGAAAGATATCCCTTGGAATTAACAGTATTTAAAACAAAAAATTATCAACCCCAACCTCATTTTAGGAATACTATAAGATGGGATCATTTTACAATTCATACCCCTTTATGGAATGATGTTTTAAACCATTTTTTTAAAGATTCTAAAGATTTAAAGTTTTTAGAATTAGGGTCTGGGAATGGATTGTGTGCTAATTACCTTTTAGATAATTTTCCTTGCTACTTAGATACAGTAGACATGGAAGAATTAAGAATTATTAAAGAAGGTAAAAATGAATATGAAATAAGCACTATTAAAAACTTACAACCTTTTATAGATCAAAATCGTTGTAATTTTCATTTAATGAATACAAAAACCTTTCTTTTAAATAATCAAGATAAAAAGTATGATTTTGTGTATATTGATGCTTCACATGATAAAGATTGGGTTTTATTTGATGCTGTTAATTCATTTTCATTATTAAAAAAAGATGGATTAATGATTTTTGATGATTATAAATGGGGAGAATGTGGTATAGGAATTGATAGTTTTTTATCTTGTTATCAAGATAAAATTGAAATTTTTTATAAAGGTTATCAAGTAATGATCATAAAAAGAAGTGAACTAGAATGATTAAAATAAAGTTAACTAATTGGAATAAAGGGAGGAATGAACCTACATTTAGACCATTCCTCCTTCACCATAAATTATTTTATGATATAGGTATCCATTTTGTTGAAAATGGTAGCTATGATTTTGAATTTATTGGAATGAATGAGTTTATAGATAAATCCCTACCATTAAATGAAAGTATCAATAAAGGGTTAGAATATCTTAATAATAAAACAAATGATTATTTCCTTTTTGATGGGTCAGATTCTACTTCGATAATGGGCGGTTATGAAGTATTTAAAAAATCTAATGCTATTTATTTATTTAAATCAGCAAAAACAACAATAGAGCAATATTCCAAACCCTCCCCATTTAATAAATGGTTTTTTAAAGGTAAGTCTGACTTAGATTTAAAATATTCAATAGACCCTAAAATTTATGATAAAATAAAATTAAATGGGTGGAATTTTGGATATTATAACCCTTCTTATTTAGATTTTAATTATTCTAATAATGAAAGAAGTATTGATATTTGTGCTATTTATATGGGCAATCACCCTGAAAATTACTGTCATAAAGTTAGAGATGATATACCATACACTAAACATAGAACTAAAGCTTGGGAAGTTTTAAAATCTTCAAAAGGAATATCTTATGAAACTAATAAAAGACCCTTTCCTGAGTTTGTAGATATTATGACTAAAAGTAAATGTACTCTTTCTCCATATGGACAAGGAGAATTATGTTTTAGAGATTTTGAAATAATAAAATACGGAAGTGTAATGATAAAACCAAATATGGAAAAAGTTATAACCTATCCTAATATTTATTTACCTTATGAAACATACATCCCATGTAAATTAGATTATAGTGATTTAATAGAAAAAATACAGTGGGTTAAAGATAACCCTAAAAAATGTGAACAAATTGTAAAAAATGCCCGAAAATTATATAAAGAAATGTATACAGGAGAAAAATTAGTAACTTATTGGCATGGTATATTGTCTAACTTAAATCAAATAACTTATGAGTAAAAATGTTGTATTTGTACCTAATGTTAAAGGAAAACATTGGAAAGATAAAGTAACTTCTTCATATGATTTAGGTTCTAAAAGTTGGGAATATTGGTGTAAAAAAAACGATTGTATCCATATAGAATGGAAAGATCCAATTTTAGACCCTGATTTATTTCCTATAATATATCAAAGAGAATGGGCTCTTGATATTTTAGAATATAATAATATTGACTATGATCAAGTTTTAGTAGTAGATGGGGATACTATAGTTAACCCTGATTGCCCTAATTTTTTTAAAGAAACCAACCACAAATACTCAGGAGTTGTTGAAAATGGTTGTTATGAATGGGTTAGTAGAAGTATTAATGGATGGGGTCATCATTTAGATTTTCCAAAAGAAATTTATCCAAAAACTTGGAATTATTTTAATACGGGGTTTATAGTAATAAATAAGAAACATAAACCTTTTCAAAAAATAGTTCAAGATTATTATTTGAAAAATATAGATACAATTAATCATATTACTAAAAATGAAACATATCAAAACCTTTCTATAGTAAGTACTGGTCAAACTATAGTTAATTTTTTACTTAATAAACATAATATAGAAAGAACATTATTGCCTGAATGTTATAATTTTAATGATCTTTTTAGAAAAAATCTTTTACATGTCCCAAACCACAGTTGGTTTCCTGATAAATTGCAATTTTTACAATCTGGATGGGTGTACCATTTTGCAGCTATACCAGATAATTTAAAAAATTTACCATCTGGACCAAGACACCTGGATTATTGGATGGAAAGGACGTATAATCATTTCTATAATAAATAAATCTATTTAGATGAAAAATAAAAAAATATTTAAAAATTGGCTTTATCAAAAATACTCATCCAATCTCCCACAAAGTATAATAGACATACTATTAAAGGAAAATATACCCCAAAAATATATTCTTCCCTCATCTAAAATTATTCACTTTCTCTCAGAAATGCCTTGGTATTCACAAAAAAATCTTTTAGAAGATACAGGTTTATCTGAAAAAGAATTAATAGAATTAAATCAAATAATAAGGGATTCTGATTTACTACAACAAATAATAGTTTTTGAAGGTTTAGGAAAAAAATATTGGAACACTATATTGTCCCATGTTAAAAGTGGTAATATAGAAAAAGTTATAAATTATGAATACTCTTTACCATTAAGACTAACCTTATTCCCAGGTATGTCTTGTATGTATTATTGTGGGTTTTGTGGAAGAAACCAAAAAGCAAAATATAATCCAAAAGAAGTTTTAGAAAAAGGAGCTCAAAAATTTAAAGATGCTATATCCTCCCTCCCTGAAGGATCAACTATTTCTATTTCAGGTGGTTTAGAACCTTTAACTAATACGAAATTAGAAGAAATTATTTCTTATGGTAAAGACCTAGGGTTTAAAATCCCTTTAATAACTAATGCCCATATGTTAACTCCTAAATATTTAAAATCAAATCCTGGAATATGGGATTTGGATTCACTTAGAATTTCATTATATGGGGTTGACCAAGACTCTACTTTTTCTGTTACAAGACACCAAAGGGCATATGAATTGGTAAAAAATAATATTATAGAATTTATTAAAGAAAGAAATAAAAACCATCCACATCTTAAAATAGGACTTAACTATATTATAATCCCCGAAAATATTCATACGGTTTTACCCTTATTAGATTATGTCAAAGATATTCACTCTGAGATAGATAATGGGAAGGGAATTGATTTTTTAACAATTCGAGAAGATTTTGGCAGTGTAACTGAAATTAATGATGATATAGATAAATCAATAGAAGGAAGAAAATATCACCTAGAAGGTTTTCTATCAAATAAGCAGAGAGAGGATTTAATTTTAGTTTTTAATGAATTTAATAAAAGAAAGGATATAGAATGCCCTAACATGCATGTTGATTTTGGATACGCTATGGTAGCTTTAGGGGAAGGAATCCTTGGTAAACCTTTAGCTAGAATAAAAGGAAACCAAATGAGAAAATCAGGTTACCCCCAACTATCAGTTGCTATGGATAGTTATGGGGATATATTTCTCTATAAAGAGGCTGGGTTTTTAGATAGGCCTGGGAATAAAAAATTTATAATAGGGAGAATAACTGAAGATAAATCCATAGAAGATGTTTTTAAAGAATTTATAGGTAGTAAACGCATTATAAATTTAGATGAAAATGATGATAGATTTATGGATTCTTATGATCATTTAGTAACCCTTTTAGTTAATCAAGCAGAAGATGATCTTAATACAGGAATACCATTTGAATTAGGACCAGTTAAATTAAGAAGTAAACACTATTATGGTATAAATACAAATTTAAGTAATAATTGGTATAAAGATGAAGAAGATTAAAATAGGTCAAATTGGAAAGGGAAGCTTTGGTAATAAAATTTTATCTAAATTAAAATCTTTAGATTCTATTACTATAGAATGGGTATGTGGCTCTCAGGATAAATGGTGGAATCAATTAGAAGTTGATTGGGTTATTGTGGCATCTCCTAATGAATTCCATTATGAACAATCAAAACATTTTTTAGAAAAGGGAATAAATGTCTTTTGTGAAAAACCTGGTACATTATGTTCTAGTTCTTTAAAAGAACTTATTAAATTATCCCAAGAAAAAAACACCCTATTTTACATTGATGATGTTTTAATTTATGAAGATATAAAACCAACAAACCAATTTATCTATAAAAAATGGGGTGGTTCATCTTCCAACATTATAGATAGAATGGCATATCACCATTTTTATTTATTATATGAAAATAATAGTGGGTTATTAAAAGAAATAGAAATAGTTAAAAATGATTTAAACCATAAAATCTTTAAAGTTATCTTTTTAGATACACATTATAATGGATATGGGCAACTACGTAAAGAGTTTACTTTTGAGTATGATTTTAATTGGTATAAAGAAAAGATACATACTATAGAACCACAATTTAAAGGAGATGCTTTACAACATATGTTAGGTTTAGTATTTAAAGAAGAAGTTAACTTTAATTTAAATCTCAAAAGAAGTTTATTTGCTACTAAAATTAGTGAAGAAATAAAATCAAAATTATATGGTAAATGTGCTGTTGTAGGAGCTGGAATTTATGGAATAACAACTGCTATAAAGTTAAAAACCAAAGGGTTTGATGTTGATTTATTTGAAGCTGAAGATGATATATTAAAAGCAGCCTCAGGTATAAATCAATATAGAATTCATAGGGGTTACCATTATCCTCGTAGTTTAGATACAATTAAATCTTGTAAAAATAATGAACAATCTTTTATAAAACATTATAACCAATCTATACTAGATAGAGATAGTAAACATTATTATTCTATAGCTACTGAAGATAGTTTAACTACAGCTAATCAATATCTTACAGTATTAGATAAAGCAGGATTAGAATGGAAAATAGCTGATACTTTACCTAATTGTGATTTAACTATAGAAACAAAAGAAACATTTTATAATCCTATTATATTAAAAAATATATGTCATAATAGAATAAAAGGGAATGGTATTAATTTAAAAACTAATACTTACATTAAAGAAAGTTTAGCTGGGTATAAATATAATGTGCATGCTACTTACTCTCGTTTAAATAGTTTAACTGATAAAAAGCAAGATTATCAATTTGAATTATGTGAAAAACCTTTATTTAAATTACCATCTCGGTATAAAAATAAAAGTTTAGTAATTATGGATGGTCCTTTTATGTGTTTTGATCCTTATGCTGATACTGATTATCATTTAGGAGGTAATGTAGTACATGCTATACACGTTCGTAACATAGGTCAAAAACCTGAAATACCCCCTCCATATAAAAGATATATCAATAAAGGAATTATTAAGAAACCTAAATATACTAATGTTGATAGATTTATTGAATCAGCAAAAAAATTCTTTCCTGAGATTGAAAAAGCAAAACACTTGGGGTCTATGTATACTATTCGTACAGTATTACCCTATAAAGATGATACAGATGAAAGACCTACTATAGTAAAAAAACAAGATAACAATTTTATCTTATTTAGTGGTAAAATTGGTAATTGTGTAGAAGCTGCAAACAGAATTGAAGAAATGATAGATAAAAATAATGTTATATGAAAAACATAGTTATTTTACCCATAGTTGTTCCTAAAGATAAAAAATTAGATAAATTTGGAGGGTGGACATGGATGGATTACTCAAAAGAAGCTTGGGGTTTTTGGTGTAAAAAACATGACTATGAATTGGTAATATATGATAAAACATATATAGAAGATACAAGTAAATTTAGAGTTACAGTACAAAGATGGTTTGATATATTTGATTTTTTAGAAGAAAAAAATATACAATTTGACCAAGCTGCTATGGTTGATGCTTCTTCAATACCTAAATGGAACTGTCCTGATTTTTTCCAATTAACAGATAATAAATTAACAGTTAGACGTGAACTAGATAATTTAGGGTGGGTTTATGAAAGTGTAGTTGGTTATAAAAACATTTTTGATGGGTTTAAATTAGATGTAAATAAATTTTTTAATTCAGGATTTGTTATATTTAATCATAAACATAAAAAACTCTTTAAAAATTTTAAAGAAAAATACCTTAACCAATCAGATGAATTTATAAATTTACAAAAAACTGTAAATAGAGGTACATGCCAAACCCCACTTAACTATATAGCTCAAATTAATAAAATTGAATTAAATTTTTTACCTATACCTTATAATTTATCGCATTTATATAGAAAAGATCTACTGACTTATAATACGCAGTTAAATGAAGATACTACACCTTATTTTATTAAATATGGGTATGTTTGGGTATTTAGTGGATTTGATAAAAGAAAAAGAAATGAATTGATGGGTCAAACCTGGGAACTAGTAAAAAATAAATACCAATGAAGAAAGATATAGTTTTTATTCCAAATACTTTTTTAACTTCAACTTCACAATATAGTATTAAAAGTTGGAAAGAATGGAGTCATAATAATAACTGTGAGGTTTTAATATTAGAAAATGATATTTATGAGGATTCTTCTTTTAATAAATTTCTTATTTTTGATTTATTAGAATCATCAAATATAGAATATAACCAAATACTAATAGCTACTCCTGATAGTATTATACATCCACAATCACCTAATATATTTAAGTTAACCGATAATAAATTATGTGGGGCTTTTTATGATAGTAACTATGATTTTCTTCTTAGAAACATTGAAAATTATTCTAAACATTTATTTAATAATTTTACTTTTCCATATTGGGAATACTTAGACACAGGGCTTTTAATAATAAATAATAACCATAAAGAATTTATTAATAAAATAAAAGACTTTTATTTAGAAAATTCAACTAATATAGATACTCTTAAAAAAACCTATAATCTATCTTCAGACCAACCTGTATTTAATTTTTTAATGCATCAAGAAAAAATAGATTTTAAAGTTTTGCCATATGAATGGAATATGCAAGATTTACTTAGAAAAGAAGCTATAACAAATACAGATCATACTTTATTTACTAATATTGGTTGGATATACCAATTTAACCAAATATTTGATTCTAATAAAGAATATTTAATGAGTAATACATATAAAAATTTATATCAATGAAAAATAAAATAAAAAATAGATATGTGATTGGATGTCACATTATGTTTTATGAAATAGAAATTTATAAAGAATATATAGATGGGCTTATTAATTTACTAGAAACTGTAGATAATAAAGAAAATGTATACTTAGATTTTTGTTTTAATATTGCAGAACATATAGAAAAAATTGACACTGATAAAATATCAAAAGAAGAATTAATTAGCCAATTTAAAGAAGGGATTAGTAGATTACAATATAAATTAGCTATGCCTAATATAAAATATTGGATCCATAATACATCTGATGGATTCTACTATCATTCAGATTATAGAAGAGATTTAAATTATAATTACTGCAAAAAAGTTGATTATATAATGCATGGAGAAACTGATAGTTTTTTTCCAAAAGAAGCAATCCAATCTTTAGAATCTTTATCTGAATATACTAATTCCGAAAATATCCATAGATATGTTGTATGTTTTGCTGATAGAAAAATGTGGGATTCTAGCTGGGACCCTACAGTACATATAGATTATGAGGGTTTAGAATATATAGATGATGAAAACCACCACCTACATAAAACCCAAGCAAAATCTCCCTTATCTATAGAAGAAATGAATAAAATAAATTCTAAAATAGAGGATTTTGATTTTAGATATATTAACTCCCCTAAGATTGATGGGTCTTGCTTAGTTTTATCTTCAGATTTAATTAAATTTGGTGTAAATGTACCTTCTTGTTTAATATACAATGATGATCATGGTGTATCTATAATGGCCGAAAAATTATTAGGTAAAAATTACATACAGTTTATTTGTAAAAATTTATTAAAAGTTCATGCTAGAAGACACCCTAATAAAAGATTATATGTTTTAAATGAAAATAATAGACACTCATTTGAAAACCTAAAAACAGATAATTTTAACAAATTTAAACAACTTTCACAACAAAACATACAAACACTAACAACAAATAGTAATAATAAATTTTATGAATATAAAGATTTTAAAGAAATAATATGAAAATAGCACTAATAACAGGTATTAATGGAATGGATGGGAGTCATTTAGCTGACTTTTTATTGGAAAAAAATTATAAAGTATATGGAGTTGAAAGAAGAAGCTCCTCAAAAAATAGAACTAATACAAAACATTTAGAAGATAAAATAACTTTTCTTCAAGGGGATTTAACTGATCAAAACTCCCTTTTAAGATGTTTAAAAGAATCAAAACCCCACGAAGTGTATAATTTGGCAGCTCAATCATTTGTTGGTGAAAGTTGGAATACCCCTGAACATACATCAGAGGTAACAGGATTAGGGGTTTTAAGAATATTAGAAGCAATTAGAGAATTTAATCCAAAAATTAAATTTTACCAAGCAAGTTCCTCAGAAATGTTTGGTAGAATGATTGAAAACCCATCATCTGAATCTACCCCATTTTATCCTAGAAGCCCATATGGGGTATCTAAACTATATGGGCATTGGATAACAAAAAACTATAGAGAATCATATGATATGTTTGCTTGTAGTGGGATATTATTTAATCATGAATCAGAAAAAAGAGGCATTGAGTTTGTAACTAGAAAAATTTCTGATGGTGTAGCCCGAATTAAATTAGGTTTAACTGATCATATTTCATTAGGTAATTTAGATGCTAAAAGAGATTGGGGATATGCTCCTGATTATGTAGAAGCAATGTGGTTAATGCTACAACAAGATACTCCTGATGATTATGTAATAGCTACTGGAAATACATATTCAATTAATGAATTTTTAAATATTGCATTTAATCATGTTGGGATTTCTGATTGGGCTAAATATATTAAACAAGACCCAAAATTTATGCGTCCTGCAGAAGTAGATGTATTACGTGGTGATTATACAAAAGCAAAACAAAATTTAGGTTGGGTTCCTCGAACTTCTTTTGTAGATTTAATAAAAAAAATGGTTGATAACGATTTAAAACTTTTATCTTAAAAATGGATTCATTAAATATAGTTATATGCATTGATGACACTCATCCTGAAGAAGGATGGGGGTTACCAACAGATGAATGTGTATCATATTTACATAAATTAAATGATGAATTTGGGTGTAAATTTGTTCAATTTATCCCCTCAAACCACCATGGAAATTACCCTCTCTCAAACCACCCAGAGTGGGTTAAATACTGGGAGGATTTAGAATGGATTGAATTAGCTGCTCATGGACACTATCATGATTGTAGAAAGGGGGGGCCCGGTGAATGTGAAATGACAGAACATGATTATGAATCAGCATGTAATAGACTAATTGAATGTCTTAAAGAATGGGATTTAGTTGGAATAAAACCAAAAGGATGGAGGATGCCTGGCTGGTTAGCCACACAAGGATCTTTTGATGCAGTAAGTAAACATTTTGACTATGTAGCAATACATGAAAGCCATAATAATAATATAATATTACCCAATAATATAACCCTATTTAAAGGAGCTGATGGGATACATAAAAATGATGGGAACATTAACTTATGGAATAATGATACTATTATGTTTCAATCCCATATTGCAGGTTTAACAAATGATAACAATTGGAATAAAGAAAATTATGAAAATTTTAAAAATATCTTGGAATATTTAAAAGAAAATTATATATTAAAATTTAAATTACTAAAAGAACTAATATGAAATGTAACCTAAAGATTAAAAAAGGAAAAATTTACCTAGTAACAGGAGGAAGTGGGTTTTTAGGGGTGCCCCTATGTGAAAAAATCTTATCTCAAGGAGGTAAAGTTAGAGCCCTTGCCAGAGATGAAGGAAAACTAATTGATTTAAAACAACAATTCCCTAATATAGAAATATTAACAGGAGATATAAGTGATAAATTTGAAATAAAACAAGCTATGAAAGATGTTACAGGGGTATTTCACTTAGCTGCTTCTAAGCATGTAGGAATAGCAGAAAAACAAGTACGAGAATGTATTAAATCTAATACCTTAGGATCACTTTACATCTTAGAAGAGTCTTTAATAACTAAACCTGAATTTGTTTTAGGAGTCAGTACAGATAAAGCAGCTAAAGTAGCAGGTGTATATGGAGCTACTAAATTATTAATGGAAAGATTGTTTGGACAATTTGAATCATTAAATAGTGAAACCCAATATAGGATAGTTAGATATGGAAATGTTTTATATTCAACAGGATCTGTTTTATGTAAATGGAAAGATCTTTTAACACTTGGAAAAGAAGTAATAGTAACAGATGGTAATGCTACTAGATTTTTTTGGACGGTAGATCAAGCAGTTGACTTAATTTTTAATTGTTTAGAAAATGCTATTAATTGGAACCCACATATAACAGACATGAAATCAATGTCTATAAATAATTTATTAAAAGCTATGTCTCAAAAATACCTTCCAACAGATGGAGAATTAAAAATTAAATATATAGGACTACAACCTGGAGAAAACATGCATGAAATTATAACTGAAGATGGTTTTAGTTCTGAAAAAGCAGAAAGGTTTACTATAGAAGAGATTTTAGAATTAATATAGTGGTAGTAGATATACATTCTGAATTTGGGGTTGAATTAGTCTTAGCTACTCCCTATATATATTGGCTACACACACAAAATAAATTAGATAGTGTGAATGTAGCTAAAGATATGAAACCCTTTTATTATTTTACAAATAATGTTATAGAAAAATATAATCATAGAACTATAGATAATGCAGCTGCTGGGTTAAATTCTTTACCTAATAATTGGTTACACCACAATACTATAGATAAATTTGAAAAAGATTATGGTGAGCTTACTAAGGATGAACAAGATAAAGCTAATGGGGTTTTAGATTATACTAAATGGACTCCTCCTCCACTTAAAGAATTTTATAAAAACAATAGATTTATTTTTGATAAAGAAATAGTAGTAATAAATAATTCTTTTAATCTAGAAAAAGGAGGATACCCTACAAGATATTTTAGTATAGAATGCTTATATGAAATGTTTACTCACCTTACAGAAAAAGGGTATAAGGTAATATACAGAAGACCCAAAGTAAATTCATTACCTACTGAAGATCAAAATGAACAGGGATCATTTAAGTTAGGGGAAATTAAAGCTCAAGTAGAAGGGATTGGATTAATTGATGACCATGAATTAACTAAATATTTTGAAGATGTTATATTGTTTGATGATTTATTAGAATCTAATTCTGATTTATCATATAATACACTACAATGTATGTTATATGCTAATTGTAATAAGTTTATAAGCTATGTTGGGGGAGCTGGTATATTGTGTAGTTATTTTGATGGAAAAAATATAATGTGGTTATCTAGAGGTAAAGAAACTAGAAAAGATTATTTTAGTAAAGACTCTTACTATCATAAATTATCAAATTGTGAAATTGTAATAGTAAGAGATAAAACTGAAACTTATCCTCATAGTATAAAAAATTATTTTGAGTTATTAAAAACTATTAAAGACACATTTTAAAATGAAAAATATTATATTTTTATCCCAAAAGGGATTTTTTGGAAAAGTAGATAGAAAAACTACTACACATTTACCTGTTGATTCTGCTCAACAAACTATCTTACAAGCAGATAATTGCCATTATTCTCAAATTAATAAAATTAATAAAAGGTATGATGTTTGTATATTGTTAATACCTAAAACTGAACAAGATAGAAATTCTTTATATAATTTAGATATAGTAGCTGAAGGGAGAAAAATAGCAGATAAAGTTTGGTTTATGCAAGAAGGCCCAGCTTGGATATTCCAAGATTTACCTTTACATCAACAGTTTTGGCATTATAACGTATTAGTAGAAGTTGATGGGATATTATGTGAAAATAAAACAGATATACCTTATTTTAGAGGATTAGTAGATGGAGATAAACCTATATGGGATATACCAAGTGTAATGGTTGAGGATCACATTAAGGGTGCTTTAAATACTATTAAAGAAGAAAAAGTTATAATAGGAGGTAACTTTTGTAAATGGTATGGAGGATTTGATTCTTATATAGCAGCCCATGAATTTAATTGTCCTATATTTGCCCCTTCAATGGGAAGAAAAATAGAAAATGAAGAACAAATTGAAAATTTAACCCATTTTCCTTATATGGAATGGGGTACATGGATTAAAACATTATCTAGTTTTAAATATGCTATTCATTTAATGCCAACAATCGCAGCAGGAACGTTTGCTATGAATTGTGGGTATTTAGGAATTCCTTGTATTGGATATAACCAAGCAGATACCCAAAGAATAATACATCCAGATTTATCTATTAATTTAGGTGATTTAGATAAAGCTAGAAAATTAGCTAAAAAGCTTAGGAATGATAAAGATTTTTACGTATATTGTAGTAAAACCTCTCAGGAAAATTATAATACATTTTTTTCTGAATTATCTTTTTTAAAACATATGAATAAAATATTATAACATGAAAATAAGTTTAATACAACCTTCTAGAAATAATCTTAAATATCTTAAATGGTCATATGATTCAATTCGTAAAAACCAAGGTGACCATGAAGTAGAAATCTGTGTAGCAGATGACTTTAGTGATAAAGATAATACTTGGGGATGGTGTGTTGAAATGATGGAAAAAGACCCACTGTTTAAAGCAATTAGAAATGGAGGACCAACTCGTTTAGGCCATACTATTTTATATGATAGACTAGTTAATGAAGTAGCAACACATGACATTTGTATGATTTATCATGCAGATATGTACTTATGTCCTGGTGCTTTAGATTCAATTGAAAAATATATGTTTATTCAAGCCCATAACGGAGATAATTTATATCATCTCCCTAAACTAAAAACAATTGTATCATTAACAAGAATTGAACCACCATTACATCCACCAGGCCCTGAAAAAATATTATTAGATTGTGGAATCGAACCTGAGGAGTTTGATGAAGTAAAACTATTGGACAGAGTTAAGTTTATGCACGAAAAAGTAGGACGACCACTGAATGCTAATACTCCCCCAATGCCAGAAACTACAGAAGGTATATTTGCACCTTGGGCATTCTGGAAAAAAGAC
>TARA_R110001592_G_scaffold31455_2_pt1 | contig 13676 bp, 14 predicted proteins | sample TARA_R110001592 | Tara Oceans TARA_R110001592 (sample SAMEA4398387) | marine metagenome | biome: Polar Biome; feature: [SRF] surface water layer (ENVO:00010504); material: water (ENVO:00002006), including particulate matter (ENVO:01000060) such as... | depth 5 m
CTCGAGTGGGAGAAGGCGCGCAGGGAGAGACTCCACGCATTGGAGGCAATGCAGTTGGTCTACAAATATTCGCTGGATCATTTCCTTGCCCTCTCCAAACCCCGTTAGTAGTCGCCACTACTAACAATCAGGTGAGGCACACCGCCACCTTCAAGCGCGGTGTATTAAATGAAATCAAACAGAACCATGTATGTTCAAAACAGAAACAAAAGCAAACTGACTCCACCCGTCGCCAAAACTAAAAGAGGTCACGCCATTTGGCTAGGATCCTCCGTAAAGGGGGAGGGTGGTCGTCGTTTTATTATCCTCGGAAGGGAGGGAAACATCATGATCGTTCGCCCCTTAATGGGGGCAAGCGTCCTCCCCCCATCAGTTTGGGGAACTGTCCCGACACAACGGGTTCACCCCTTCCAACTCGGGCTACAGTCAAACGTAACCCTACCCTCGTATGTCCGATGATGCATAGAGCAAAAACACTCGTCATTAAAACCAGCGGGGGAATCTTGTCTCGGTTAATGGATGACTATTCCGATAGCGGCTATGTGAATGCCAACGGCGGTGACATCATCATAGACCTGACTTATATCGAAGACGATGCCGAACAGCTCGCCCACTTCTTTGAAGTCACTGGTCTCACAAAGGCTGACATTGAAGGTCTAGGCTACATATGCTTTTATGCCTGAACCCTGAACCCTGAACTATGAAAATAAGAATAAACAAACACCACAATGCCGACCTCATGCTGTTGGCGGTGGTCACTATCGCCGATAGCTTGGTAACATTATTAACGCTAGCAATCGTTAACCCAATGTGGAGGGCAGACCTTATGTTCTCCGACTGGTGGGAGAACCGCAACCACTGAACCCTGAACTAGTAGTCCCCACTACTAGATCCTGAACCGTGTGTCCTGTAGCCCCCGTGCAGGACGCATAGTTCAGGAGTCATGTAGACTCCTGTGTAACAAAGAAAAAACAAATGAGTAACGAAACAGAAAACAAGATTGAGTTCTTGGCAGTAACCGCATTCGGGTATGCCTATGCCAATTCACCAGCGATGGCGATGAGCAAGGTGCAAGCCTATGCCTATAACCCATACGGACAGAAACCCCGCAAGGGCTCAGAAGGATGGGAGATGGCCCAAAATGGGATCACCCTTTGGATGGTGCCATCTAATCAGTGGACGGGCACGGATTTCTATCGTCCGGTGGACAAGGACGGGGAACCGTGTGGCATCCTGCTGCACGGGTATCGGGAAACCGAACAGGCTTTGGCGGCCTACAACAAGATGGAGGTGGCACTGTGAGAACAGACGTATCTTTCACCGAAGGCCGACTCGCCTGTCTCTTCGCAGCCCGTTGGGACTCGAGGTGGTATGAACAGCAGCGAACCTATTCCGTAGACGGGATCTACGAATTGTCTAGCAGTGTAGCCAAACGCGCAATGGAAGAGAGGGAAAAGCACCGCAAACGCCAAGTGGAATTTTACGTGATCCCATTTGTCGAGGCGGTCGCAGATCTCCTCAACGAAGATCCCTCCGTGGGTATGGAGTGGGTGTATGAGAGAGTCCTCCGCGACCCCCGTCTCATCGGAGGGTCGGGAGTGGAGGTGCAGTTAGACCACCTCTTGAAGAAGTTGCCGACTGACCGTCTCGGTCATTGGGCTACGTGCTTCGAGGATGGAACCCTGTGGGATGAATACTCCGACACGTTGGTGAGGATCCTCCGGCTCCTGTCCCATCGGGCGGAGTTGCTTTCTGACGAAGACGAAGACGAAGACGACGAAGACTCGGAGGACGACCCATCAAGTTACATCGAGTCCCGCGATCCCGTGTTGCCGCAACAGTTGGGCAGCGGTATTGCCGAACCGGGAGAAGAGAAGGTTGAAGAGAAAGGCTTCATCGATGATGAGGGCCGTGATTACCAACTCATCAAACAACTGGAGTCCACTACGGACACAGTAATAAGTGAGTTGTGGTCTGAGACCGGTCCTTCCGTAGAGGGGAACCGGTTCTACAATTCTTGGGACACCTTCAGTTCCTTTCTGCGCAAGGAGTATAACTTCGACGAATAGTAGTGGTTACTACTAACCAAACAAACAACCAACCAACGATAGCATGAAAAGAACACTAAAAAATATGACCAAACAAATAATCCGACCATTAAAGTGGCTCAAACTACAGGCGAAGATCCTGTGGTGCATGATCCTAGACTACTCCCTCGAGAAGTATATTGAAAGATGTGCCTTTGAAGTATCTCGGGATCAAATTAAAAGCCTCGAGGCATCATACCAAAAGATTATTGATGACCTGAAGGCTAGTGTTGATGCCTTAGAGAAAGACACAGACAACATTGACTACAGTGCCCTCGCAGACCAATTAGATGTGGAGGATCTCGCGTGTTACCTAGATGCATACGACGTTGCCTCCTACGTAGACGTGGAGGGCCTCGCGTGTTCGATAGATACAGGTGAGGTAGCATCCCACTTAGACTCCGCGGAAGTTGCCGACAACATCTCACTTGGTGACTTGGAGCGTGAGATCTCATACGCAGATCTCGCCGACGAGTTGAACGCGGACGTTATCGCAGGCTGCGTGGACCCGGTAGACGTTGCCTCCCAAATAGACAAAGAGGACTTGGCGAAGGCCCTGCTCCGCGTCCTAAAGACTAACGAAGAAAGCTTAACTATCCGATTCTAATTATATGAAAACCAAAAACGAAAACCCAATAAGTGCTCCGGAACTATCGGAGCAAGTCCAACTACAGCGCGAAACCCGGTCCACTATTATAGTGTTTGGTCCGAGTGGCGCTGGTAAAACCACGATAATGATGGACGCAGCGAGTCGTGTATTCGACCGTGTGTTGCTGTCCAACTTTGCAGGCAAGGGCCCCGTCGATGCGACCGGTCTGGGTCTGCCAAGGAAGGGCGACAACGGGGCGCTTGAGATGATATTCTCCCAGCCCGAGGGGGTCCCCACCCGTGACAGGGTAGGCGACGAGTTCGTCTACTGGGGTCTCGACGAGTGGGCCAACTGGTATCCCGAAGTTCGGGCCGCGATGCACGGGGTGCTGTCCCCTCCTGCGGGGGAGCACCGATACCTCGGTTCCCATATCATTGGGCCAAACGTCGTGTGTGGTATCACAACCAACCGAAGATGTGACGGAGCCGCGGTTGGCAGATATTCTATACCTGAGTGCCGACGTGGTAGCATGATGACCCTCATCCCAGACGCAGGTAACTGGTGGAGGTGGGCGGATTCCATCCCCAAGTATGCGGAGACATTCGTGCCTTCGTTCATTGCCTATGGCAGCAGCGTAGGAGCCGAGGCATCACAAAAGAACCACTTCCTCGGAGACCCCTCGGGGTTTGACCCTATGTTACCCAACGCCCAGCCCACCCCCGCCTCTTGGGAGGAGGTGATGAAGGTGTTGATACATCACCACAAGGGAAAGTGCAGCGCGGCTGCGGCGAGGACCAACATCCAAGGTTGGGTAGGTGCCGAAGCTTCCAATGCTTTACACGCATTCCTCTCGTTCATGTCTGACCGTCCCGCGTTCGAGGCAATGAAGAAGAACCCTCTTGGTTTCGAGGTGCCTGATCGAGTGGACAAGCAGTTCATGTTAGCCAGTGGGGCCATGCTCTACGCTACGCAAGAAGTGTCCGACTTGGGGGCCTCCCTACACAAGGGGGAATTCGACTGGGTGTTCGACGGTATGTCCCGTCTCAAGCCAGAGGTCGCGGCCTACGGTTTAACGACGGCCGACCGCCGGGGTATCAAAGTATCCGAGCGCCGTCCCGAGATGTGGGCTTCGCTCGTTGGCAAGTAGACTACACAATGAGTCGTGTAGAAATATACTTCCACTTCCGCAAGAAGATCTTCTCCCTGCGACAAGGGGGGAAGGTGTTCGATTATGCGCCCTGTATCCTGATCCGCGACCCTCGGTTCGTGGTTCAAGAGGGGGGTCGCAATCGTGTTCTTCGGGAGAGGCGTAAGAATGTTCACGCCTTTGTAGTGGCCACTACTAGGGAACAGGTCACCCCCAACCGGGGGGACATGCCCCCGGAATCTGGGTGGACCCACCGAGTGTACTACAACCCGTATCGGGGATCAGAGTTCATGGCTCAAGAGATCTCCTCCGAACCACAAACACCAAACCCAATTCACGGTGCCGCATCGGCCTTACTGCAAGTAGGGGACAACGGCACCGAAATCCTCGTGAAGGAACCAAACCAACAAGAAACAATATGACACCAACACCAACACCAACACCAACACCAACACCAACACCAACACCAACCAATACTACTATGACACCAACACCAACCAACACTACTATGACAAACAGCTACAACTACACCAACGCCGACGCCCCAGAAACAAACACCGTATCGGTAACTGGGAACCTTCTGGTCCACTACGCCACCACGAGAACAGGTCTCAGTGTAACCCACAAACGGATTACCAACGAGAACTGCGGACGGACCGGAGCAAGCCCCAAGGCTTTGCGAACAGTAGCCAAGGTCTTTGAATCCAAGGGCACGCCCATCGGACAGATCCAGTCACTTTTCCAACAGACCCACGGGGACATTGCCAATCTGGGTATGCGGATCAGCACCGGGGGTCACCTCGTTCGAGCCGACAAACTAGAGAAGGTCAATGAGATCTTCGACACCGCGGGTGACCAACTCGAACGCCTACGTGGTCAGCTTCGACGAGATTATCCGGAGCTTATTGCCCAGTCCAAGAAGCAACTGGGTACTGCGGCGGACGACATCGTGTTCCCCTCCGCCGAGGAGGTGGCGGCCAAGTTCACCCAAAGTTTGGACTTCGCCCCGGATCCGCTGTCCGGTAGCGTCCTACTCGATGGGGTGAGCAGCGAGGTGGCCTCCAAAGTAAGATCCCAGATCAATGATTCCCGAACCGGGGTCATGCGAGATGCCCAAAGGAACCTGATTAAGGAACTCCTCGAGTTCCTCACTGGTGCCGGGGAATCGGATCCGGGCATCCTCGGGGTTCTTGGTTCAGATTGCAGACTACGAAGCAGCCGATTTAATCGTCTCAAGAAGCGACTGGATACCGCCAAGGAATACAACCAGATAGGATCCGAGGAGTTCGACGAGGCCATCGCCCTACTGGAACCAATCGCCAATGCAGACCTCGACGAGATCCGAGGAAGTGAAGACAAGAGGCGTGAGCTTCAGGTTACCGCCAACAAAGCAGTTGACTCGGTGACCACGGGTACCCTCGCATCACTTGGACTCACCGCCTAAGAAGAAGAAGAAAAACAGACAACCAAATAAATTATGACATCAAAACAAAAACTACTACAACTCGCAGTCTCCGGGCAACACGGTCGGCATTGGTATTCAGAAGCTACCCGAAGCATATCGGAGTTCTGCGATGAATTCTATGACTTCAGAGGGGACTTCCAAGACCCAGAGGTATTCACCAAGGTTCTTGCGGTATTGTCCCCCCAAGTATCAGTCAAGCAGAACATCAACCTAACGGTGGGCCACCTCTTCTTTGACGAGGAACCCAAAGTTGTCTCCTCTGTCCGCACCGGTCTCCGCCGCCTAGAAGAAAGTGGCTACCAGATAAGTGCGATCAAGGGACCCAAGACTAGCCGCTTCGCCCGGGCCCTACTCGGGGACTCGGAGGCAGTGGTTCTCGACGTCCACATGGGATACGCCTTGAACGTAGAGGCTACCAAGTTAAAGAACAAAGGTATCCAAGCGGAGGCCGAGCGACGAGTTCGTTGGGTTGCAAGAAACTTGGACTGGTCCCCGTGCGAGACGCAAGCTGCGATCTGGACCGCGCAAAGGGACCGCGCCGGTTACACTTATAGTGGTATCTCCAAATCCTTACTCAGCCAATCTTATGAACTCACCGAGCCAGTTACCCATTGAAGAGGGGCCCTTGGAGCTTGCCTCCTTGGACCGAAACCACATGATACCCCGGGCCATGCGTCGCGTCGCTCGATATTGGCCCCTCGCCTACTCCAAGCTACTTTGCTTGGGGTGGAGGTGGTCTCGCCTGTATCCCTACGGGGCCACTGATGACGTAGACATTCTCCTCAACCCGGAGGGAGTGGATCAACTGTATGACGAGGGAAGCGAGAAGGGTGACGGCTTAGGCTCGGTCGCCTTCCTCTTGCTTCACGAGGGGGCACACGCCTTCCTCAACCACGGCTCCCGACTATCAAAACTTGCGGACCGAGAGGCCGCCAACCGGGCGGCAGACTACAAGGTGAACGAGATGATCTGGCAACGGAACGTCGAGGTTTGCGATGAATACCCCGGCGAGGGGGTCCCCTTCCCAATACCGGAGGGGGCACTGCTCGACCTAACCATGTCCTCCCCTCACACAACTGAGCAGTTGTACCAATACCTAAGAAAGCAACCTGAAACAAACCATGTACCTGATCGACAACAATCAACGGATACCCCTCCCCCGGATGATACCAGCCAACACCCCGACGGTGATCCACCGGGCGGAGGAGATAGTAGTGACGACTACAAGGAGGATCCTCTTGGGTCAAGTAGCATCGGCGACTCTCGGGGCGATGATCGTAGCCGCCCTGATGGTGACGGTGGTGTATCTGATCCCGGATCGGGGAGCCCTGATCCCGGAGACGGAGTCGGCACCACTCCCGGAGGGGGAAGTAACTCGAGCCCCCGGCCCGGAGATGGGACCCCCGATACCTTTGCTCCCGTTGCAAAGGTCATCTCCCAAGAGGAACTAGAACGATCCCTCGAAGAGCAGAATGAACGGCTCATGTTTCAGGACACAGTTGATTCATGCTCCTCGGGATCTGGTAGTGCCTTAACCAAGCGGATAGCAGAGGAGCGCGGCAGCACGTCCCCGCAAGACTGGGTCTCATACGCCGAGCAATTTGTGGAGGCACGTTGCGAGGACGGGTGGATGGCCCCCTACAACCACGAGGTGTACATTACCACGGGTATGTGTGCCCCCGGTCGAGAGGGTAAGAAGGTAGGCGACATCGTTGTCGTCGTCGACTCTTCGGGTTCCATTGGTCCAGAGGCTTGGAAGAGATTCTTCGAGCTTAACCAACACATCCTTGACGAGGTGCAGCCCGAGCGACTGCTGCTCGTATCCTGTGCCGAGGAGGTAAAGGACCACGTCATACTTGAACAGGGAGACACCGTCCCCCGCGACATGAATGGCGGGGGTGGCACCTCGTTTAAGAAGGCATTTGACTGGGTCCAAGATGACCCGGAGGGTCTGTGCATTGACCCCCTGCTCCTGATTTACTTCACGGACGGGTGGGCCAACGACCACAAGACAATGCCCGAGCCGCCATACCCAGTGTTGTGGCTCTCGTATTCGAAACCAAAAGGGCATTTCCCTTGGGGGGAGTTTGCAGAAATCACCCTGAAGTAATGTCCTTTACTGCCTTGCTGATCCTTTTGTTCCTGATGCAACCCTTGTTCCACTTCATACCGAGGAGGAGACAGGGTATGTCGGGACCCTACCGAACGAGCCGTGAAAGAAGACGAGAAAAGAATACAACACTTAGTTGACAACCCAGAACGAGATGAAATACTAGAAAAAGATATACCACTCATAAGAGCAGGACTACTGAACTTGAACTGGACAGAACGACCCACCAAACAAGGTGGCCGTTGCTTCCCGTTCGTAACCGCAGACAAGCAAGCGGTAACTTACCTCGACAAGAACGGTAAGCTTACCCCCGCACATCGGCGGACACTCCGGGACTTGGCAAAGCAATGCGCCAAGCGTTCGGACATCGAGTGGGCGAAGACCCACATACAACCAATATATTAAATGACAATGAACACGACCCATGAAGAAACAAAGAAAACATTAAACGAGGAAAGGACTACTGAAGAAGAGTTCAAACTCGAATCCAAAAAGGCAACCGCCCCCAGTGGGGTGTTGGCAAAGATAACCTCCAGCCCACACCGCAATGGTAACCCAGACCACCGGTTTTACGAGGCGTGGTTCCGATGGGACGGGGGTACTCTGAGAACCTCAACTATAATCCACGATGAAGCAACGAGGGTGATGACATCTGAATTCATAGAGGACCTGACCGGGTTCGACTACTATGATCTACTGTCGGATACCTTAAACAAATATGACTGGCACACCAAGTGATAAGATGAAAAGATCCCCCAACACTTTTAAAGTGATCAAGGAAAAAGGTAAACCACTTCACCCCTATAATAGCGACCTCCCCAAAGATGAGTTTCTCTTTGAATGGGATAACGGAGAAGAGCAGACAATGATTCCCGTGTCCCTTCACGGGGCCATCAAATTAGCAGAACAATTTGAAAAGTTCGGCTATACGCCAATAGAAGTATGAGTAACGAAACCCTACCCATCATCCACGTCTACCCTGAGAATGACGACCGAGAGCACACTCTCGACTCTTCAGGAAAGTGTTGGTGCAAACCCGAGCGGACCAAGATCGGTCAGTATGGGGTTCGCATAACACACAACTCGAAGGACGGACGAGAGTTCGTTGAGTCCGAACTCGGTGAACTACTGGATGCCGACAAGACGTGGGCCCACAAACTAATAGAATAGATACAATCGGATAACCCACAAATCACAAGGCCCGACCTGCTTAACTGTAGGTCGGGCCTTTTTTTGTGCCCGGATTAATCGGTCAAATCGTGGAATCGGGGTTGCTCTAGGAAGCCATCGACTGCGTTCTGAACTCGGGTCTCTCCTCCCTCCGCTCCGTCGGTGTCCCCCGCACGATACATATTTTCCAGTCCTTTACGACTACGTTGCTTCCGGTCTAAGACCCCTCCGTACATTGCCTTGCGTGTTCGGTCTTTGCTTTGACCTCCTACTACCATAAGTCTCGCATACTCGTCATAGGAACTCTCGTCTCCGGTGAAGTCGGCCCATGCGGCTCCGTTGCGTCGGTGCTGTTTCCAGAGGTCGACGTATGCGTCGGTGTAGTCACGGATCCCCTCCTTAAGTTCCTCTCCCTCTTTGAAGGATGGGGAGTTAAGAACGCTAAGATACTGCTGCGCCAGATCCAGTTGCCTTTTCGTGTGACGTGCGGAACGCTTCATTAGTTCGGTCTCCCGATACTCAAATGGTTTCACACCAGTAGCCTCCCCTAATAAGAGGTTCGTGGCGTCGTAGTAACGGTCCCCGTTCACTGCCTCGTCTTTACGGTCACTCAAAGAGATTGCCAACTGCCTTCCCTTCCTCACGATCCCGGGTTCGAGGGCGTTTGTTAAGTAGTGACTCACCATTTTCTGGGCCACCACCCCGGCGTCGTCGGTCTCCAGATAAATCTCCCTTCCGTAGTCGTTGGAATTGCTAAGGATTTCCCTCAAGGCCCCGGGTCCGATACCTTCACCGATGAGGTCATGTCCTAGGGTTCTGGTAAATGCTTTCACACCTTCGTCAAGACCATCAGTATTGGCGCGGTCCATGAATACTTTAATGGGGTCTTTAATAAGGGAGAGGTGGGTGTAGTATGTAAGGTCATACGTCGTGATCGTGCCGTCCGAATTTCGTCGGGCGAAGATCGTGTGTCCCTGCGCCCACTTGGGTAGACCAGAACGAAGTGTCTTGCCTACCTCCCCCCTGAGTTCGATGAAACCACCGTCCTCTTCTTCTCTGTCATTTGCTCCATCGAATAGTTTCGAGACGAGGTAGGCGAATGCCTGCTCCCAGAATGCGAAAACCAGTCCAAAGGAAATGGCCCGGTTCATTGCCCGCTTCTTCAGGGTTGCGCTACCATACTTGACCCCCATCTTCCACTCGGACCATGCGAGGGGCAGTGTGTTGATCACGGTGCGCACCGTCTCGCCTTTGAATCGGGCGAAGGGTGCAATCAGCAGCCCCAGATTGGAGCGAGTAAGAGACTTAATAGGTTTATACACTTGCGAGTGCCCCGGAAGGGTCTTGCGTACCTTGTCTGCGGCGAGAGCTTTAAGATCCTCATCGGAACCAGTAAAACTTGAATCGTCTCTTGCTTTCTTGAGTACGTCTAACTCATACTCATACATTAGGATCTTACCCTTCGCGTCGATGGCCTCGTTGAGCTTCGCCATTGCCGAAACCAGCTTGTCGTATCCTGCCGCGCCGGAGAGGATGGACTCAATGGATCCTTCGGCAACGCCTTGGGACTTCAGGACTCGGGCAATAGACTTCTTCAACCATCCCTTTGGTTTTCCGCCACCGGCAAACTCGTCTAGGTCTTTTTGGACGTCTGTCCCGAGGCTATTTTTTCTACCGTGGATGTCCCGTATTAGCCCGGCCGTAACTTCGTCTTTAATGATCCCGTGTCTAATTAATTCGAGGGTGTATGCCTCTTTGCCTTCGACGAGTCTCCCGATACCAACACCTCCTAGGGCAACCCCACCAGCGGCGCGACCTTTACCAGAGGCTCCCATAAATCCTAGTGCCCCTCCCCAAATTCCTTGCATTGGCAGCATGACGAAGCTCATGTTCCCTTCGTTACGAGTGTAGAATCCTATTTGGAAAAGGGTCTTCATAGTAAGCGAGGTACCAAACACCCGCTTCGTGAATTGGGACATGTTTTTTGCCAAGGTGTCCGACTCGGGTCCCGTAGTTGAGAGGATACCGGAGAGGGTCTCCTCGATTATCTTTGTGTCTTCCGGGCGTGCATACAGCCCATGGAGGGCAGCGTAGTCCCCGTCACTTTGAAGGGGGCTCCACAGGGGGGTCAAGGCTACCCCCGGTATTGCGTCCGGAGACTCGAAAGCCCACTTGTTCCCAACCAGTAACTTTCGGGTGGAGTCGGCGGCTTCGTGTTTTGCAAGGTATGACCCAAGCTTGAGGGCCGTGTCCATGGAAGAGTCGAGATTGCTACGCTGACCGAGTAAGGATCGGATACCTTCGGGTAAGTTCTGTCGTTCTTCAAACAAGCTGCTTGATTTTAGCAGAGTGTTGACAGAAAATTGTTCTGGCCTTAACTGAGACCATTCGTTCAACATCCCCATAAGAATCTGACGAGCCCGTTTGCCACTAATTTTCTTACCATACTTTCTTAGGTGCTGGTCTTGTATTTCTCCAATAGCCTGCGTTCTATATGAGTTAAATGGTACGCCCTCATAACCCGGAATACCCTTGTCATCCTGAGCGGCTTTGGCTGCGTCTTGGAAAGCACGAGAGTTGAAGAACTCATACGATCTAATTAAGTGGACGTTGCCTCGGTCATCAAACACACCTTTCAGCGAGCCACCGTCGTGGATCGCACCCACGTCTCGGGACATCTCCGTCAACTCTTCGCGGAACTTAACGAGGTCATTGGCTAGCTCGGGGTCCACCCGGGATAGTCTGGCGATTGCCTCCTGCTGCGTTTTCTCTTTGGCGAGAATGGCACCGCGCTGTGCGGCTCGGATACGCGCAATGTTGTTAGCCTTAACAGTGTCCGGGTCCAGACCGGCGGCGACATCGGCCTCGCGGAGGGCACTCAATTCTCCCTCCTGTTTCTCGGTCAAGTATGGGTCCGTTGACCCGAGGGCCGCGTTCACGTCCGCTGAAATGACAACGGTCCCCCGCTTACCGGCGGCCCTGCGGATCTTCTTGTGAATGTCTTGGAGCATTACTCCAATCGCCGTCTTCTTAAATCTGATTTGGTTGTTTATCTGGTTGACCTCTTTGCTCATCTTGCTCCTGCGACGCCAAGCGCCGAGACGTGACTCTACGGAGGGGTCAGTAGAGTGGATTGGTACTGAGAAGAACGTACGTTCTGTGCCCTCTTCCAGATCTTCAAGGGAGCGGAGATGTCCTTCGACGTCGGCAGAGGGAACCGGGCGAAGGTCGAACCCACCCCGCTCAATGCCCGCGAGGGCGTCGCTTACCCGTTCAATGTGGACCGCCGTCCGAATAGACGGACGTGTCTGGAAAAGAGAACGAAGCTTGCTTAGGAAGTTTTGCAAGAAACGAATCACTTTACCCCTGAGCCCTGTGCCGTAGTTCAGGACCGAGTAAATGAAGGTATCTGAGTCCACGCCGTAGGTCGCCTGCTCCACCTTCATGCGTAGGAATTCCTCCGCAAGCTCGAGGTGCCCGGTTCCGTCTGGGACTCGGGCTTGTGCTGCGAGGAAGTCGGCGTCCGTCATCTCGGCTAGGATCTCGGCACGGTCTTGGTCCGTCAACGCCTGTATGGACGCGAGGTGTGCAAGCTCGTGGTTGAGGAGTGCCCTGAGAACTTGTTCCTTTCCTTCCGGGCTCAGGTTCCCGATAAAGGAATCAATGGATTCGAGGTTCACGAACACCTTGTCGGGTGACGAGGTCGTGACCCAAGCTGGTTGAGTGTGGTCACTGCTGACTTCTACTTTTACCCCGGCCGGGGCTAACCGGTTTAAGACGTCAATGGATCTTTCGGTGGTACCTTTAGAAGACGGTGTGTGGCGAGAAGTTTTAGGCTCACCACCCCACACTTGACCGGGCTTGGCCTTGAGTAGGTCTCCAAGGCGGCGCTTGGCAACGCTCCCACTATCGGGAGATGCCGTACCCCTCGGAGTAAACGTCGCTTTACTTTCGCCCCACTGTCGTGGGAGACCTTTGATGTCAGCTTTGATGATGTCATCTGTGAGGCGAATAACTTCCGTTAGTGCGTTCTTCTCGGCACGTGGGATACCTAATACGCGCCGGACTGCATCCACAAAGGCAGAAAAAGCTGTTTGACCTCCCTCGACTTCGACGGTCATCAAGAAATCTTGGAACTTTTTGTTGGTGAGTCCCCAAGCGATTAGCTCATCACTGTCGAGCCTATTTGGTCCGCCTATTCTATTGAGAATATCGTAGGCGGACTCCCCCTCTTTTCCTGCTTTTCTTCTCTCTTTGTTGACGAGATTAAGGACATCCCGTAGTTCAAGCCATGCCTTTTGGAGATCAGTCCCTTTATTAGCGACAAGCATTGCAGTCCGCATTTGGTGCATGGTGGCGGCATGGATAAGCTCATGGGTGATTACCTCCGCAGATATTCCAGTGACGCTGGCTGCGTGCCCTCGGAGGTATACTGTTCCTCCGGGTTTATTGGCTTCCGCGTGTGCCAATCCTCTCGCTTTTCCGCGAGCGATAGGGGCCGGGTATTTTTCCCCAGTCCCTTCCTTGGCGATAATGATATTCCAGTCTGATAAATAAGGTGTGATCCTATCTAAAATCAATCGAGTGGTGGGGTCTACCGCGTTATTTGCCAACCACTTGGCCATACCCTGAGCATCGTCTCCAAACTTCTCGACAACCTCTTCTAGTCCTTTTCTGGAGAGGCCCCTGACCCCCACTTTCGACCCAGCCCCTTCTTCCTCCACGTCGGGGGAAGTTCCTCGCGGCGTTACATTGGTACCTTTGACTTTGAGGAGTTTTGCCATGGCATCCGTCAGTCGTGATACGAACGAAGGATTTTTTCGGGAGAGGGTGCCAAACGCAACGGGGTCGTTCATCGCAAACCTAACCGTGTCCAGACGTGCCGGTACGTCCGAGGACAGGTCGGACGACACAAACCCTACGTCACCGGGGAAAGTATTGGCAATATCCCCTGCGAGATCCAACAAGCCAGCGTATGCTTTTTGACCCCCTTCGGTGCTCGTGTTAATTGAGGAGATAGTATGTTGAAGTAGACCACGCAAGAAGGTCTCGGCGTGATAAGGGTCCGGCTTGGACAGGTTTAAGTATAGTGCCCTAGCTTCAGACGA
>TARA_R110001592_G_scaffold282558_1_pt1 | contig 13672 bp, 3 predicted proteins | sample TARA_R110001592 | Tara Oceans TARA_R110001592 (sample SAMEA4398387) | marine metagenome | biome: Polar Biome; feature: [SRF] surface water layer (ENVO:00010504); material: water (ENVO:00002006), including particulate matter (ENVO:01000060) such as... | depth 5 m
CTGCCATTTATTTATTTTCTTATTACAAATTTAAAAATTTATATCCTCTCTTTTTTTAAAGCAACGTATTTATCAATCAACCTTAAACCCTGCACCTTTTTCTGGGCTATTACCTTTAATCGTATTATCTAGGCCTTTGCCTACGTCTTTAATAAATTCGGTTTTCATAGACGCTGGCTCTTGATACATAACTCCATAATTAACTATATCTGTCCACAAATCGCTAAGTTCCTTAATTGACATCTTTCTTATGTATTCTTCGTTATATTTTTCAGGATCTATTGTTTTTAGTTTTTCTAAAAATAACGATCTATCTTTTAGTTCTAAATCTGCATAATTCCTTGTTAATGCTCTTTCTGGAACATATTCCTCTCCACCTCCACTTAACCACTGTTGTACATTCCAAAGTAAATCTCTTTTTCCCTGAGAAGGGCCACCGTAAAGATCCTTCTCATTTACCCCGTATCTATCTTTTCCTATCTCTTTAGCTTTGTCAAAATTGCTCCCCTTTTGACGTGAGGATTTCCCAAGATAAACCTTGTCATAATCCTGAGCAGCTTCAACAAAAGACTTAAAATCATGCACTTCGGCCCATTTCCCAAATGCCTCCAAGGCTGCATCATCTAGGTTTGGAGTTAGGTATTCGCTCATTTTTTCAATTGTGGTTTTACTCCTTGCCTCTGCAACTCTTTGATTCCATAATTCTGAAAATGGTTCAGCATCATAGTAAACTATAGCTTCGTTTTCCTTTTTTTCCATTAAAGATGAGTACTGATCAGAATAATCATTCTCAATAAACCAATTCTTGTTTTCATCCATTGACAAAAATTGTCTCATAATATTTCTTTCTTTAAGGATATCCACCGGAAGAGCATCTGCAGGAACGGTTAATCCTTCTCCTACATTTATTTCTGCATCTGCCGACAGCGCCTCTATGAATCCTGCAGGGTTCTCTGCCATATCATACATTTTTTCAATAAAAGGAATATTGTTATACCAATCTTGACCTCTTAGTGAGTTTAAAGCTGCATCAACAGGCTTTCCGAGTAGTCCAAAACCCTGAGCTAGAGACTGAACAGTGTTCCAGGAAGAATCGTGAAGTTTTCTTTTTGTTACCTCTGGATCCCCCTCATCGTCTTCATCATTCAGTATTGACATTATGTATCCTGTAGAAACAGATTGGAATATAAAGTTTCCAAACGTAGGGTAATAAATCATATCCCATACGGCCTGTTTTTTTTGTTCCTTTGACTGCATGCCCCATGTGCTAAAAGCCCTTTTTGCATTTATTATTCTTTTCAGTACAGACTGCTGAGATGTTGTATATGTTGTCAAAGCTCTAACTAATGCATTTGACTGAGATAGAGATCTGTTGTCTGCTCTAGTACTCTGCTGAACATCTGTTGCCTCTGCGGTGAAAGCCACATATGCCGCCTTCATTGCTTGCTCATGACTCATTCCTCGTCCTCCCTCATCTATAGGGGTTCTGTATTTCTTATACAACTTTGCTGTAAAGGGTATTCCCCCAAGAACAACACCGCCCATATCACCAAGTCTAGTGAGGAATAAAGCAGCCTTAGAACCCTGAGTTATCATTCCTGAGCTTGAATCATTTAAGACATTATTTATTGCAACATCAACATCACCTCCTCTAAATCTTTGTCTAACGAATGAGCTTCCCATAACCATTTTAATCACAGCTATTCTTTCATTGTAATTTTCTTTTGACTCTCCTTTAGACCTTTGAAATGTCTTCATAACTTGTTTTGGATCAAGATTAAACAAGGGCATTCCATACTTTAGCCCTGCATTCATCCAGTGAGTCGCAGAAGTTAACTGCTTCCCAAGGTTTTTTGTCTCGAAGGCAAGCTGAGAAACAACGGCTACTGTTGTAAGTTTATTTACCGCTCCAACGGCTCCATCAGTTTCGGTTTTCTCAGATATTATATTCTCCATATGTGCTTTCCATGCGGCGAAATTTTTCTTGCCAGCAGATTTTGAAATAGCGTTTTTTACCTCGTTATTGCTTATTAACAACCCTGTTGCATCTGCGATTTCAAGAAAATTCTTAGTGTGGTTCATGCCTTTCATGTAGCCTAGAAGCTTCTGAGTAGCGCCTCCCTCTATGACTAGATTAACATCTTTCCCCATTTTAGTTCTGGTTTCTACATGCGAATTTGCTGCTGTCTTAGGGCCTAGGAAAATTCCTTTCTGACCGTGTTGGTCAATAAGAGTATCTAGAACTTTTGATTCATCTATACCAGTTGCTTTAACAGTATTTCTAGGGTAGTAGTATGCGTCTCCAAATCCCTCTACGCCTTTGTATTTAGCAAAGGTAGATGAGAAAGACTCTTTAGCTATAACATTATATTGGTTTTCTATGAATTCAGAATACTTTAATAGGTTGCTGTTTTCTTTTATGTACTGATCAACTGCATCCATTTTATATCCCTGTCTCTCTAAAACTGCTCTAGACTCTGAATCTTTTCCATATAAATATAAATCAATTACCTCATCATTTGTCAGTTCTTTTGATTTCTGATACCCTTCTTTAAGAGCGCCTCCATCTGGCGGCGCATGAAATTTACTCTTAGAGTTATCTACCTTCCTTGAAAGTTCAGCGGGAAGAATAGACCTAATACCGGCTACTCGTCCTGCTTTATCCAAAACGCCATCTCCAAAGATTCTTTTTATTTCAGCTCTTACATTATCTTCAATCTCTTGGTTTTGATCCTGCTCGGTAGCAAATGCCCACTTTATAGGTTTTAGTATCTTATTTTCTAGATATTCCTTTAGTTGTTTATTCCCCTTGTATTCTCCTTTTTTCCTTCCAAATCGACCTTTTAGGTTGTTCATATATAAAAGCTTACTAAGCCCTTCTATATCAGAGATACTTAATGCAGTGTTAAAGAACCTTTGAACCATGTTTTTCTTACCCTCTTGACCTTCCGTTGACATATCCATAGAAGGATAGAAGTTTATATCTCTCGCCTCCTCAGTTGTGCCTTCCTCAGCAACTTCTTCTACTACAGCATCTTCAGATATGACCTCCTCAGACACGGCATCTTCAGATACTGTTTTCAATGAATCTGATCTATTTTGTATTTTTAATCTTTCTACTAGACTATTTAAAACACTCAAACCTTCCTCTTTACTAAAACCATCACTTGTGTAACTTGAAGTAAAAATATCCACCAACTTACTATTAGTATAACCGTTTTCTAATAGTACCAGAACAGACTCTTTAGCCATAAGAGCATCTGCATAACTTAAATCAGGACTCCCTAATATAAATGATTTTTTAAAATCACTAAGAGCCTCTTCTTTAGTTACTTCTTCTGTAGTGTATTTTTTTGCAACATTTTTTGCCTTTCTTAAGTCTGAAGCTTCTCCATACGCTGAAAATCCGTTTGGTTGTGTTTTATTTTTAATCTGTAATTGTTCAATTGTTTCAATAACATTGTCTATTGGAGAGTTAACTACACTATCCCACTCTCTTTTAGATAATAATCTATCTATTTCATTCTCTTCTGTCCTTTCTTTATCATATTGTTCTTCAGTTATTTCACCATTTCTAAATCTTTCTTTAGAGTCTTCAAGTTCTGCTTGTCTTTTTTCTAACTCATCGGTTGACTTGTCTTTTATTTTGCTTTGCTCTTCCTCAACTGCAACATCTTCAGATACAGATTTTTCAGGTGCGACTTGCTCTACAACATCTTCGGAGGTTTCTTTTTTAGCCTTCTTTGCCATACTTATCGCCTCTGAAGCGGTATATAGTTTCCCATCAATAATAAAGCTTCCCCTTACCTCTTTTGAGTCCATTTCAGCAAGTTCCTCTATCGTCATAGACTTCTTGTTTAGTAGGTCATTGAAACCCTCTAAGACCGTTGCTTTCTCAGTTCTCCTTATATCATTTCTTTCTTTAACAAGTTTTTGTTGATCTAACTTTCCTGTGTTTATTATTTCATCTATAGAGTTGTTTAGAAGTACAATTTCATCCGTAGACATTGCCTCTATCGCATCTTGACTTAAGTCATTTTCAGTCAGAAACTGCTCTAATTGTTTTAAGGCTTCAGGAGTTACTTTTATTTTGCTATTTTTAAAATATAACTCTTTCCCTTTCTTGGGTAGATCTTTAATTCTTTTAAGTAAATCGTTATTCTGCTGTTGTTTATTTTGCTTTTCAGATCTTTCAGATTTCTTATCAATCCTTTTAAATATCTTTTCGGCTTGAGCGGCTGTTGCTGCGTTATTTATCTGATTTGCAAAAGAGATTAATTCCTTCTTGGTATACTTTCCTTTCGGAAGCGCCTGCTCCATGTAGGATAGTATTTCTTTTTTAATGTTCTTTAAGTAAGAAGGATCTTTCTTGTTCTCCTTTTCAGTGGCTCTTCTTATCTTTGAAGATATACTTTCTTTCATATCTATCTGAGTGTCTCTACTCTTTCTAGATTTTGCAGCATAGTCAGTAACAATATTATCTACGTTACCAAGCTCTCCAGACTTCATTCTTTCTGATATAAGCCTATCAGTCTCTGCGTCTAATTTAGCTCTAAAATCAACCATTGCCTTTCTTCTTGCGGAAAGGTCATTGCTTCCATTGTCTTTTACAAGGCTAGTATAGTAGTCTGATTTCTTAAACTGAGCCTCTGCTTTTTTCTTTAAAGAAGTGTATGCTTTTTCTGCTTTAGAAAATTCTTCGGTTCCTAGCTTCTCTTCTAGAGCCACCATAAACTTATACATTTCAGCATCTTTCTCTGCCTCTGTTTTAAAAGACTGATAAAAAGCTGTTTTTTGAAACTTTGACTTTGCATTTGATAACGTCTTGAATAAGCTACCACCTTTTTCTATGGTTACTGCCGCCGCCTCCATTGAAGCGTTCCAGGCCGCATCAAAGAACTGTAAAGAATTTCTTTTTTCAGCAGGAACAGTATTACCGTTTTCATCTATGGTTGTTTCTGATCCTGTTACTTTTAGGCTTCTTATTTTATCCGCAACCGTTTCATCAGACTTGTACTTAACTCTTGCGTCTTCATTTAACTCTATATTTTCAGCCGTGTTATTAACAATGTAGTCTCCGTTAGCGTCTTGCGTTGCCTCTCCTGATGTTTCAAGGCTTTTACCCATCACATCAGTTGATTGAGTTGTTCTCTTAATAATCACATTGTTATTGGTGTTAGAATTTATAACACCTATAGCCTCTGTTGCGTATTCATTTCCTTGGCTACCCTCTATTATAGATACGTCTTCTATCTGAAAGTTACCATCTGCATCATAACTACCTAGTATCGTTCCTACCTCATTTCCGAATTCATCTGAAATATTCATTTCAATTCCTGCGTAATCAGAATCAGGATTAACATCTACTGAAACCCTTTGTCCTTTTGCGGTGTTTACGTTTTTACCTATGTTTTTTCTACTGTTTTGCTTAACGTAAATCTCTTGGGCTCTTTCATTTATGTCCTCTTGAGTGTATTTGTTTCTATTTCTGAATTGCTTAATCCTACTCACTGTAGAGTTATTATCATTTCTGTTGGCTATTCTCTCCTCCTTGAGTTCAGACTCTGCTTTTCTAATGTATTCATTACGCTGCTCTTCTTCAAGAGAGTTGAATTGCTCCTCTAAAGTTGCTGTAACTTCTTTTTCTTCTCTTCTTTTCTCTCTCTCTTCTATTGTATTTTCTCCCTCTTTCTCTTCTGTTGCTTCTACAGACTCTTCTGTTGCTTCTACAGACTCTTCTTGAGTTTCTTTTTTAGATGCTTCCTCATTTATCTTTTGAACAGCCTCGGCAGGAGATGCTTCCCCTTCGGGAGACTTTCCTTTTGAATTATCCACTATATTCACAACTTTACCCCCTTGAGACTCAAGGTATTCCTTTACAGTATCTGCAGAAGCATTTAGGTCGGCTGATATTTCCTTTATAGATGCATCAACTTTTGCTTTTGTCTCTGCGTCTAAACCTTCATATTGAGATTTTGTACCACTTCCTAATCCTACTCCGAAAAGAACACCGGCAACAAAAGATCCAATAACATGCTTCCCAAGGGCATTAATATTTCCATATGACTCCTCTAGGTAGTAAAACATATCCACCATTGAGTCTGTCTCGTTCAACGCTTTTGCAAATGCCTGTCCCGTTTCCTCTGCAACTTCTCCAATTCCCATACCTCCTAAGGTTTGAACTCTTTGTGTAACCTTAGCCCATCCTTCCTTACCAAACATACTCTCTGCAAACTTGTTAAAGCCAGCTAGAGACGTTGACTTACCCAATAATTGTAATCCTTTCACACCTACACCTCCTAAAACACCGCCTGTAAGTGTCATCTCATCACTTGTGGCTCCAACAAGAGTACCTGCAAATTTAAACCTCAGTCCTGTTTCAAATGGCTTTGCCATGAATCTACCTACCCTTGTCCTCCCTAATGTCCTGGCATATAACTTTGGTATATTATTGTATCCTCTCTCTACAATTGATATTCCAGCTTTTCCCTGTCCTAGCTTGGAAAATCCAACTGCTAGTTTAAAGATTTTGTTTGAAACTCCTCCACCAAGCGCTAAAGCGCCTAGGTAAATCGTGCTTCCACCTAAAATCTCTCCTCCAAATTCACCGCTAAATATATCCGATACTCTTTCTGCTTCATATATTAGCTGATCTAATTTCTGTCTAGATGTAAAATCTTTTTCATCTATACCCGCTTGATTAAACGATTCTCGTAGGCTAGCAGCTTTTTCTTTTTCCCCAACAACATCAGTGCTTACAAAAAGACCTCCCGCATCAGATGCAGGGGCTGTGTTTGGGAATGCCGTCTTATACATTGATCCAAAGAATGAATCAAAGAAACCTACAGATTCATCAGTGAATCCATATTCATTGTTAAGGTATATAGGTAATAGCGACTTTACGGTAGTGGCTAGTTGATAATATTCCTTTTCAGATGGAGACAACTCAAAAAATCCAGGCCAAGAAAGTAAGTCTTTAAACTTATGGACAACTGCGTCCGCATATCCTACATCAATCTGTTCAGAATCAATTAAATCCTCCATTCTATCAATCATGGACTCTGTTAAAAGGTCAACTCTGTTTTTAGCACTTAAACCCTTTTGCCCTTCTAAGGACTCTAAGTAAGGCTTAAGAATTGACGGCTCTACTGATGAAGATATTTTTTCAGCAAGCTCCTCTGGCATAGTGTTTATAACAGCATAGTTTTGAATCTCTAGATTTTCTTTTCTTGATTCTAGAACTGTCTCTGTTTCATCTAGCCTTTTCATCTCTTCGCTAAGTCTAGTTTTTTCATCCTTATCCTGTGATGACATATATTCCGTAAGTAAAGACTCTTTTAAAACTGGTATGTTTCTTAAAGAAGCGTCTATCTCTGCTAATTTCTCAGAATTCTTATTCCATGTTTCACCCCTTGAGTTGGCAATAGAATTATTTAGGCTTTCTAATTTAGCCTCTATCTTTTCAAGATATGCAGCTCCACCAGATGATTTTATTCTTTCTGAGTTATATGAAATACTACCTTTTTCATCAATGTCTACAAGGCCTTTCTCCTCTAGGTCTATTACGAACTCAGCCAAATCTTTCTTGTACTTAAATAAAGTAAGAGAGTTTTCTAATATTGATCCAGTTCCCGTAGGTAGAATCCTATCAAACTTTTGTTCGTATTCAAGCTTTCTTAAAAAGAATTGCTTATCCGTGCTATTTCCTGATTCTTCTATATTTTTAACGATGTTATTATTTGCCTGGCTTACTGCTGCAAAACGATCTATTTCACCTATAAAACGCTGTACGTTAGTAGTGTACATTGACAACTTCATCTCTACAACATCTTCAGTGTCACTAGCGGTTAGCCAGCTTCCTGTTTGCATTTTGTCAAGCAACTCAAATGCCTCTTCTTGAGACGCTTCAATAGACTCTCTTTGCTCATCGCTAAAGTTTGATTCTGAAAATGAGTTTTCTGAAAACCTTTTAATCTTTTGCTTATCTATCTGAAATTGATTAAACTCCTTAAATCCTTTATCTAGCGCTTTTATGACTTTTGAAAATGATGGGCCACTCATCAATCTTAGAGGAGAATTCAAAGAAGAAACCATAGATGTTTTTTCTGGATCATCTAACGCCATTAAAAGATTATTAGCCCCGTTGCTATTGGAGTCTTTTAAAGACGATTTAATAAAGGATTTCATTATAGGGCTAGAATTATACATTTTGTATAAATCAGTATCCATCAACTCTTTAGAAGAAGATATTCTTCCGTTATTTATGTTCTTTACCTCGGAAAGTATAGGTAAATCACTATCTATATTATCTAGAAGCGCCAAGGTATTATTGGAACCCATGCCTGAGAATGCAACGTCTCCGAAGCCAAATACTCCAGGTTTACCAGAGTTATCAAAGGTTTTTATTAGGTTTCTATCGGTAACCGCTTTTCCATTAGGGTAAGTCCATCTACCGTTTTCCTTTATTAGATAATCTGCTCCAACATGATAAATACCATTATTGGTCATATTTGCCTTTAGTGTATTTCCATCAGCTAAGAAAGATATTACCTCTAATCCCTTTTTGTATTGTGGGTCTTTAAATAAGGTAGATATATCTCTTTCATCGCCACCTGTAGGGTCTGGATTTCTCCATAGATTTCCTATATCCCCTATGTCTTCGCTATCTATAATGTACTGATCCTTCATTACCCCAAATGACTTTATCAATTCAAATTGAGCCTCATTTAAAGTTCCTGAATAAAAATTAGCAGCAATATCCGTAGCAGCCTCAGCGGCCCTATCATTCAATGAGCTTCCAGACCTATCTGACAAGGATTTCAACCATGTATATCCCTTTATTAAGTCGGTTTTGTTTGTCTTAACAAAATCATCAATAGGCTTGATAATACCTGCCATTATGTTACCTAAATTTGCCGTCTGTATAGATTGAACAATATTTACAAATGTTTCGTTTTTGTTTTTTAATTGAGTTAGTGGTATTGCGGCTTTTTCTAGGTCAAAAATCTGTTTCATTTTCCCGTATGGAATCTCAGATACACCATCTTCACTTTTATAGTACCACTTACCCTTAAGCTTTTGATAGTCTCTACTAAGATACTTATAGTCCCCATCCATTAGGAACTTACCCTTTCCTTTTCTACCTATTTCCTTCCTGGCTTCTTCCGGTGAAATTTTATCTTGATATCCCCAAAGAGGATTAACAGTAACCCCTTCTACATCTTGAAATTCTCCAGACAAGTCAGCAACAGGATCATTATATCCTGACTGAAGTGTTCTAATAAGGTCATTAGACATCTGTAGCAAGCCTTTCTCTTTTACCTCTCCGTAAGGCTGATAAGTTGCTTTTCTGTTTAGAGATTTTATTCTATTTTCATCGTCTAATTTTATCCATTTAGAATTGTATGTATTATACCCCTCTTCCTTATATTTCTTTTTCTTCCATTTATCGGTTGGATACAGCTTAAACCATGAGCCCTCTTCATTCTTAAAGTAAGCCTTACCCTTCATAAAGTAATAACCATTCTTTCTTTTGTCGCCATCTTCATCTGGCTCCCCATCTTGTGAAGAAGTAATATCAGTTCTTAAAAACCCATCTTCTCCCTCTGAGACGATACTGTTTTTTTTGTTTTCTTCATTTAAGGCAACTATATCTGAATCTAATTGAGTAGATAAAAATTGATCTCCAAATCTAATGCTTTCATCAGATTCATCATCGACATCTACAACTACAGGCTTTTGCTCTATAGTAACGTCTTTAGACATAACAATCTTAGGCGTATCTGTAATTGATGTCTTTATTTTACTTTCATCAAAGAATGAGGAGTTGTCTACGTCTGCTTCTTTTATAACAACATTGTTCTCAGACATTACATTGCTCATTTTCGAGTCGTAAGTGTCTGATCTCTTTTTATTATTGGCTTTTTCATATACATCCTTAAGACCGCCCAGTCTATTAAAAACCTTGTCCTGATCTTCTATGCTTTGACCTCCATCTAGAACTGATTTTGCAGTTGATTCTTGTGGGGTTTGAGCAACCTCTGCCTCTTTAGAAACATCTTTTACAGGTATGTAGTTTGACGCTTCATTATTTGGGTCTTCAGATGTTTTTACATCTTCCTCTACGGAAAGATTTTTCATCTGAGAAGCTACATTCTTTTTTTCCTGATCTAAGATTTCTGACTCTGCATCTATTTCCTTTGGAGATAGGTCTAGTGTTTGAGATCCCTCCATCGCAACGCCTTCTTGTACAGGAGACTCTCCTCCCGTTTGGGTTGCACCAATGTCTTCAATTGCCATATAATTATTTATTTATCTAATCTTCTTTCTTTACTCTGTTGACTGGTATAAGCGTTATCGTTTTTTTGTGCGTTACCAGTGGTATTCATTACGGGCTTGCCTTGTATGGTAAAAGGAAGTCCTATTTCTCTTTTCTTCGACTTACCATCAACTCGGTCTATATATACCTCCATGTACATCGGTCTACCTACGTCTTCATACATAGATACTTTATTTGATGATGATTTATAACTCCCTTGGTTTGAAAGATTAGAATCCACACCTATTATCGCATTGTTTGAGTCCATATACGCTGGAGTGACGATGTTTTTAGTCATAAGAACCTTGGTAGAATCATTTAGATAGTCTAAATCTTGCTGTTTAATGTCGGCTCCACCATCAGTAGCTTTATATTTATTTACCCCAAGATCCTTTAACTGAGCAGGGGTCATTAAATAGTCTTCACCGGTTGATTTGCTAGTTACCCTTATTTTAATTTCATTAATACCAGAAGTTCCTGGCCTTAGATAATTACTTTTATCTTGATAGAAGTCAGCGAATTTAACATCCCTTTCAACAGAAATCACTTCCTTACCGCCAATATTGCTAACTACAGGAGTTCCATACGCTTCGAGACCTTTTGCTGGATCTGCCCCCGACATAATAGATGGAAATTCATCTCTTTCTTGCTTAAATTGCTCCTGAAATATAAACTTATTCAACTCCTTATCTATTGCTAACCTACCTTTCGCTGCGTTTCCTGTAGCTATTTGAATGACCTCTTGCTCGTAATATGGATCTAGCATATCATTAAGGTATCTCTTTCCTTTTTCCTTCTGCTCCTCACTATACTCTGGCCTAAGATTTCCTTCATCATCTAAAAAATTATCATCAAATAACTGATCTACATCTTTTGAGTAATAGTTCTTCATGTTTGTAAAATACACCGAGTTTGTAAATTCGCTCTTATCTTCCTGCGCAAGTAAAGAATCAAGTTTTGTCCTATCATTAACGTTGAGACTATTTAAGTAGGCGTCTACATTGGCTGTTTTTTTAAAATCTTTCATTTGAGTGGCAACCTCCTCTACGTCTTGAAGAAGATTTTTATGAAATTGTAACTTCTCAACGGCGTCTTTTGCCATATTATATTTATTGTCTCCAGACATATATTTTTCTAGCATCTCAGTATCCATAAGATTTCCTAATATATCATTAATGTCCTTGCTTTGTGCCTTTCCAATATATAGTTTATCTCCATCATTACCAAGCTGTACATTGTATATGGATTTGGCGCTATTGTAGGCATACGTAATCTCATCTACAATGGCGCTTAAACCTTCAAGTTTAGTTGCTTTCTCCTGAGGAGATAGGGTATTATCGGCTTGTATCTCATTATATCTAGCGCCTAGGCCGTCTTGAACATCTCTTCGGTATGTAGGTGGCAATTTAGTAAAGTCTGCCAATTTATTCATTGTTTTTTGTGTCGCCCCAAATTTAGCCTTTAAAGCCCTTTTCCTGGCGTCATAAAGACCTAATGGTAGATTTGCTCCCCCTCCTGCATATATCGTCTCACTGCCTATCCTTGCGCCTGAGAACGTCCCTACAGCTATGCTTTGACCTGCATTTGGGAAATAGTCCTGAACTCCTAGTTTTTCAATGGTATCAATATACCCAGATGCCATAGAGTTTTTTCCACCCCTTCTGTCTCCTTCGGTATCTTCTATCCCAAACTTAGATGCTAACTCCACAAGATCCTTTGGCTTAAGATTTGTTAATCCATCTTTCATTTCAGGTGGAACCAAACTAGAAAGAACACCAAGTATACCGCCTGTTTTTCTATCTATTCTTTCAATTTTCTTCTTAGCCTTTTTCTGTTCCTTTTCTTCCCGCTTAACCTGTCGATCTAATTCACTGGCAACCTCTAGTTTTTCAAGTAAAACATCTGCATTTGGAGATGTCGCCTTGGCTTCCTCCTTAAGATTTTCAGTAATATTCCTTGCCTCTTGATTCCTTTTCTGCTCCTCTGATTTCTCTAGCTTATTATAATATCTTTTGTTTTGTCTTCTTGCCTTTCTATGTGAAGGTTTTCTCTTGTCTGATTCACCTGGTACTGGAGAGCTTTGGTCTGCAAAATCAGGGTCTAAATCCCCAAGATTTTCTTTCTCTGGATTTTCAATCTCTGCTAAAATCTTTTTAACCTCCCCGGAAGACTCTATACCGGTAACGTCCTTTCCTCCCTTGTATAATCTTTCGCTTTGAGCATTGGTTGCTACTTCATCGGAAACATACATACCACCCCTTGCTTCGTCCGATTTTATAATTCTTCCATCATCGGTTGTAGGTATTTTCTTGGTAACTGAGGTTATTTTTTTAGATTTTTTTAAATCTTTCTGCCTTTGATTGTAATCTTTTTGCTCTTGAGCTGCGTTAGTTATAGTTTGATCGTTTTTAGGAGAAGGTGTTTCTGTTAAGCCTGTTTTCTTGTCAACTTTCTGCTTTTTGGTTTTTGTAGACGTAATAGATTCAGCCTTTTTATTGGCAGCGTCCATAAGCTTCTTATCTTCTGCCTTTTTCTGCTTTCTTGCCCTACGCTCTTCTCTTCTATTGTCTTTAGCCATTGTTCTATTTTTTACGCTTCTTTAAAATTATCTCTAATCATTAAAATTCTTACCATCATACATAGATCCTGGAGATTCGTCTTCGTCCTTTGTTGAGGGAGCTGTTTTCTGTTTTAATAGACTTTGTGCAGCTCCTGCCCCATCTCCACCTTTATTTTTACCAATTGTAGCTAGTAGATTTTCAGTTCCTGCTTTTACATTCTTTTCTGCTCTAGCAGACATTCTAGTGCTTCTGAGTCTTGCGAGGTCATTTGCTAAATCTGCCATTGATTTAACTTGTTGTTGTTCCATTTGGAACATTTGATTGGTCTGTTGACCGTAAGTAGATGCTAGATTTTGCATAGCCTGAGACTGCATTGCGGCAACTGCTCCCATTCCAACCTTTCCTCCTGCTTTAAATGAATTTGATAAAGCTGATTTTCCCATTTGACGTATTGCTGCTCTATCTGCAGATCCAGCCGTTCCTGTCTCTAATCCCCTTCTTCTTCGCCTCATGCTGTTTAGCATTTGACGTTCCATTACATTTTCTGATGGGGGTAATAATGCATCCGCTTTTTTACGTTGAATATTACCTGCTATTAACTGACCAACAGAAAATGCTTTTTGAGCAAATTCTCCTACTTTTTTTTGTCCTTGGTCTAATCCTTTTTTAAAGAGTGTGAATTTATTCATAAAATTTTTATTTTTATCAAATTTAACAATTATTTCAATGCCTTGTATTGTACTGATGTAGATGTGATAAAGAAATCTTCATCTGTCTCATTTACTATTTTGAA
>TARA_R110001592_G_scaffold10551_2_pt1 | contig 13671 bp, 24 predicted proteins | sample TARA_R110001592 | Tara Oceans TARA_R110001592 (sample SAMEA4398387) | marine metagenome | biome: Polar Biome; feature: [SRF] surface water layer (ENVO:00010504); material: water (ENVO:00002006), including particulate matter (ENVO:01000060) such as... | depth 5 m
GTCACGTTCTGATTTTATTTCTATAGGGAAACGAGCTAACACCAAACCACCTACCCCTATTATTCCGGCATGTTTGCCGTCTTCAATAGTAGGAGCTAGAAAATTCGGGTACTCGTCGGCACGAACTAATTCAAAGCCTTCGCGTAGCCTAGCAGAAAGATTTTTGTCGTCGTTAGAACCCATAATAGAAGTACGGATCCAACGGTGAGTGAAGCCTTCTGGGGCTTCTGGAGCGTCTAATGAAGACGGTGGACGCCAAGGTTGTCGGCGTTTTTCGGTTTCCCTTGTTTGGGTCTTGCGTGGGGCTTGATCTGTCATGATCTTTTTTTCCTTCACGTTAGTTAGTGCGTTCAAAAGCTGCTTTTTTAGCAACTTCGTCTGCGTATTTGTTTAAGGGTACTCCCATTTTCTTCGCCATTGCAACTTGGGAAGCAGAAAGAGTTACTGATTTTCTAGATGGCTTAGAACTTTTTCTTCCTGCGGAAGCTACTACAGGACTATTTTGATCTTTTTGTTTGACAGTAGAAAATTTATGAGGAAACGTTTCTTTCATCTGAACGTCTAACGAGTCGTAATACTCTTGCGACCCTACGAAACCTTCTCCTCGTTCTGCTTTCATAGTATTATGAAAAGACAATGCGGTTAACGTCATTGGTTCGTCATTTCCAAACCACTCGTTTATCTCCGCCCATTCCTCTGCTTTAGGGTCTGTTTTTGGTTGCAGTTTTTGAACAGGTGGAGCGTTTTGAGCAGGTTGTTTATCAAGAGCTATTTTTTGTTCGTTCTGTTGTTTAAAATAATTTAAACGCTGCTCTTCTACGGCAGTGTCAGCCATTAGTTTTGTGGTTTTAGCAACTTGTTCTGCGTCGCCTTTATCGTAGGCTTCTTTTAGTTGCTGTTCAAGCATCGTTTTAGATAAGTCAAGCCGTTGCTCGAACTCAGACATAAACGAATCACCCGTTTGAGTTTGTTGGGTTTTTAAGTTTTCGTTTTCTGTTCTAGTAAATTCTGCTATTTCTATAGCAGCTTGTTCTCTGCGTTCGGCTTCTCTTAATTTTGCCGTAAGTTTGTTGATTCGTTTTTCTACACCCTTACTGTGTTCTCTAAGTTCGGTTTCATTAGAATCAGCTTCAACCTCAGGTTCTACTGTTTCTTCAACAATTTCAATTTGTGCTTCAGTCGGTTGTTCTAACTCGACTTCTACACTTTCGTCTTCGTTATCGTTTAGCTCTTGCTGTGCTTCTGGCATGGTCAACTCCATGAATGTTAAATATGTATTATGTCTTCGGGGTTATTTATTTTAGCTAGTATTTCGTCGTCGTTCAGTAACCTTACTTCTCCGCCTTCTATTTTAAACCGACTTCCGGCATACCTGCCAAAAATCACCCAATCGCCTTCAAAACACCAAGGCTCTCTTAATGCTCCAAATTTATCTTGGTCTTGGTATGCAAGTTTACCTACTTTCAAAACATAACCACAAACGGTGGTCAAAGCTTCTCGCTCTACAGTAGAGTCTGCTAAATATATTCCACCTTCGGTTTTTTCTTTTCCTCGGTAAGGAAGTATCAACACCCGCCAACCCGTAGGTTGCGGTAGTTTTTCCATCATGGGTAAATCTATGCTTTCTACTTCTGATTGAGCAGCTTTTTCTTGCATTTTTTGTTCTAACTCAGAAACGTTTTCAGAGTCAGAAGAAGCGGGGGTTGTTTTATCTTGCCATTGTCTGACGTGTTTTGGTACGAACAATTTAGGTTCGGTCATCTTTTTCCTCACTTTCTAGCAGGTGTTTTAATTCCTGTTCAATAAAATCAAGTTCTACAAGTTTAGCTCGTAGTTCTTTAAATGATTCGAAAGTAGAAACAGGACCATGACATATTGTGTCGGTAACTGATTCCTTTCGGTCACGAATTATTCTAAGCAATTTTTCGTAAATGTAAAGGGTCATCATAAAGTTTTTTACTCTTTGTCGTAATCTCTATAAAATTTAACTACCGTAATGATGTTACTGGTATACCTTTTTATTTCAGCCATGTTAATAGCTAAGTTTTCATATTGCTTGGTTGTCAACGTGTAGTAGGGTTTTGCAGGTGCTTTGCCTTGTTCAACTAACGTTAAGTATTCTCGCATTAAGTCTGGTGTTAACACCTCAAATCGCACGTCGGTTAACTGCATTTCCATTGGCAACGGTGGGTGATACATAGGTGGTCGTTCTGCAATGGTTTTTACTTCCACGGGTTTTACAGGCTGCATCAACGAGCAACCGTTTAATAAAAACAGACTAACCGCGAACAGAAACAGACGCATCTGGAACCTCTACTGGGGTATCTTTTTTAGGGTCAAACTGGTTGGGGTCTGTCATTTTGATTAGTTGAACTTTAAGCTTTTTGGTACCGTTGTTGACCCTTGATTCAATTAATTTTGGCTTGGCTAGTGCTAGGTTGTTCATGTCGTGTTTAGAAAACTTATCTCTAAGATTCCCCACCTGCCGTAGTGCCTCGTTTTTCTCTGCTTCCATACTATTAAGTTGGAAACTGATTTGTTCTTGCTTTTGTAAGTAAGCGTCAATAGAAGCGTTTTGTTCTTCAATTTTTCCTTCAAGAATAACTTGATTGCCTTTAAGTATGCCCATCTGGTTGTTTAGGTGCTTTATATAACTAGCCGAACCCATTAACAACACACCTAAAATGATTGCAAGCTTAAACCCCACTAATAGTCTCCCCACACTTTTACTTTAGTACCGCCCCAGTATTCAACTGCTAGACCTGCTTTAACTAGTTTTTCGTTAATTGAATTTTCTTCAAGATCCCAAAGCACACCAAGAATACGCCCGTACTTACCGCGCCCTTGTGACTCTAACACAAAACCGTCTTTGGTTAGTTCTTTTAGCAGGTCTTTAGCTTGTAGCCCTAGTTTCTTTTCTGCTAAATCTCTAGTGCGTGATTCAGGAGTATCGATACCGACAAGTCTGACCCTTTGTTTTGCAAGAATGATTTTAAAACCTAAGTCGATGTTAACGTCTATCGTATCGCCGTCGACCACACGGTCTAGTGTACATTGGTATACAAAAGGTTTAGCCATAACTATTTCCTAGACATCCAAGCAGATGTTCCCATATACGCGCCCACAACACCTGCTTGGGCAATGTAAAAAAGACCTAACAAGTCAGCAAGAGCTGCTACTCTCGATTCGGTAACCATAGGCGTAAACAACACCATGCTAAACACCAACATAGAACCCATAGCAATCCACGCCATTTTTTGTTGTGCGTCAGCTTTTTGTTCTCTAAGTTCTAGTTCCATCATTTCTTGCGACCGTTGTATTTCAGCGTCGGACACAACGCCATCGCCATCTAAATCAAACTCTGCGTATTTAGATTCTGGATGCAGTTTTTTAGCAGTAGGTTTTTTGTTTGTCATGCTGTTTTGTTTATTTTATTTTGAGCTTTTTTAGACAAGTCGCTAAAATGAACTAACTTTTGTGAGGTTTTAGTATGGCCTTTATTTGTGTGTAAGTCGCCGTTAGGCATTTTATGAGTGCTGCCTTTCCAAAGTTTGCCTGCTTTGGTGTAGTGTTTAACGTTTTTCATTAGCGACCTGCCTTCCCCCAGCCTTTTAAAGCTGCACCCACGCCTTGAGGACGACGGGGGTAGGTGTTTTTTGCGTTTCGTTCTGCTTGAGCTTTCATCATTTCTTTCCCTGTTTCCAAAGGAGATTTCACGTTGTATTTTGTGTGTGTTTCTTTTTCGTACGCTATAATTTCTTCCCCAGTTTTTGGACTACCGTCTTTACGGTTTACTGGTTTTTTCATAACACGTCCTCCTTTGTTAAGACCAACAGCCCCAGTTATTCTACCTTCTTTTCTAGCTTGCCTAAGTGCTGCGTTTTTTTGCCTGAGTGCCTTGTCTTTCATAGCTTGCCGGATTTTTTCGTTTGATGTTTTGATTGATCGATCCGCCAATTTATTGCCTATGCCAGCACCTGCTTTTACACTGCCCCCTAATAAAACAGCTCTATCAACCATTTTCATTTTTCTTTTTTCTGCGGCTTTTCTTTCTGCTTCTCTTTTCCGCGCAGCTTCTTGTTTTGCTCGGTCGGCTCTAAGTTTAACAGCCGCTTTGCGTTTAGCGTCACCAGTCAAACCTGCCGCTTGTGATTGCGCTTTAGTTAGCCCCCGTTTGTTTTTGTCCATTGTTTTATCCTTTGCTCCGTGTTGCTCTGGTTCTGCCTCGTTTTGCAATACCGTCTATGGATTTGTTTTTCACAACGTGCCCACCGTTTTTAAACAATTTTAATTGTTTGTTTGCAGGCGCTACCACGTTTTCAGGCAGTTCGTCAACACGACGTAACATTTTAGTGCCTACGGTTTCGCTTATCTTTCCGTTTTTTATTTGGTTTTTTATTACTTTAGGTACATTGTATTTGTCTGATATTTTTTTACCTGCTTTTATAGCTCTGTATAAAGCGGCGGCTGCGGGTATTTGAATCACCTACGTACTCCTATTGTCCTGTTTTGCCATTTGCGTTTTGGGCTTGTCGTTCTCTAGCAATTTGAGCTCGCATGTTTGCAATACCTTCGGTGCTTTGTATTCGTTCTCTGGCAACGTTACTTGTTTCGTTTAAGCGTTGTTGGTCTAACTGTAGTTTTTGTTGGTCTAACTGGTTGTCTGCTTCTAAATCCATTTGTCGCATTTGCAGTTCTTGGCGTTTTATTTCAACCAAAGGGTCTTGCTCTTGCTGCGGTGGATTAGCTTGCATGTATTCGGACATCAACTGCGCTTGTATTTGAGCCACCATATTAGCGTGTTGTTCGGGTGGTTGTTGCTGCGCTTGTTGGTTTTGCTGCATCTGTTGGTCGTGTATGGTTTGTGCTTTTAATCCTATGTGTTCAAAAATATGTTTTTCTAAAGTCAACAAAACCGAAGGCTGCATCTGCGCTACTTTTGAGCCCATATAGGCTTGATGCACCGTTATATGAGAATCGTGGTCTTGCTCAGCAAACGCTTTTAATTGTCCTTGCCCCGCTGCCACCGTAGACGCGGTTTGGTTTTCGGTAGCGGGGTCAATAGGTTCGGGGGCAGGTTCGGGTTTTAATATTTGATCAATATTGTTTACCCCTAACGCTTGGTACACCCGTTTGTATGCTTCGTACATGTTGTGCATCACTGGGCTACTGTTTGCTAGTTTTAATTGTTCTTGAGCAAGCATTACCCGTTGCGACATACTAAATATGTTGGGGTCGCTTACGGGCAGTATGTCTACGCGGTTGTCAAAATCAGAGCTTTTTATTTGTGCTTCTGCGTTTACTTCATAAGGGTAAGGTTTTGGGTCTTCGGAAATCAACCGAGCAAGCATTTTTAACTCGTGTTTCATACTTGCGTGTAGTCGTTTGTGAACCGAGCTTACTACTTTGCTTCCACGTTCTAGTAAAGCAATAGTTGTTCCTACGGGTGTTTCTTGGCTGCCGTCGCCTACGGCAAGGTCGGTTGTGCCAATAAAACGTTGAGCGGCTTCGACCACAAACCCCATTAATTGAAACAACGTGCCGCTTGGTTCTTTGTAAGGTAAAGGCATTAAACTGGTACGTAAATCGCCTCCTGGAACGTCAACGTCTCTAAACTCTCCTGGACTCAACGGTTCGCCTTCGTTAGCTATTCGTATGCCTCGGGCTTTAAATCCGGCAGGCATGTTGGCTAATGTTCCGGCGTCTATTAGTTGGCGTAAGTTAGCGGTTGCGGTGCGGCTCAGGTTTCCCATTAAATGTATTAAGCCGAACCCGTAAAAACCAAGTCCGGGAGTAAACTTGTACTGCACAAAATGACTTATGGTGTTTTTCATAGGGTCAGATTCAGTGTAGTTGCGCCTAATAGACAAAACGTCCTTAGTGTCTTTACACACCGTAACTATATAAGGAAGTTTTATATCGGTTTGCTCTCCGGTGTCGTCTGTGTCCGGATATTCTTCTAAGTCTAAATAACAATGGCACTCTAATAAAGTGTATTCGGTGTCGTTGTCGTTGTCGTCTAAACCTTCTAAGTCGTTATACTTTTCTGTTATTTCGTCGGTCGATTCGTTCGACCCGCCTTTTAATTCCATGTCGGCGTAAAAACCACTTACCTGTTGTTTCCGTAAATCGTTTTCTGAAATTTTTATTATGTGTGTTACTCGCTCAGCAGACTTTAGGTCGGTGGCGGTGTAAGGCACAACAACGTCTTCGGCGGGTACGAACTTGCTTACAGGTCTACCTAGTACGTCGTCAAAATATAATTTTTTGAACGCACTGCCCGCTAGTCCTAAAAAGTAAAGCATTTGGTCAAACTCAGGTTCGTACTCTTCCATTTCGTGCATTAAAATGTAGTTTAAGTATTCTTGTACCCGTTGTGCTTGCGCAATGGTTTCGGGATTTTCTGCTCCTACAACCTGTGCTCTTACGGGTCCCGAACTAGGAAGCATTTCTTTGTACGCCCCCGCTTGAAACTGTGTTACGGCTTCGTTTAGCAGCGGGTGTATCACGCCTGTTGCGCCTTCAAACGGTTGGGAACGGTTTTCGTATTTTAATCCTAGTAAGTCTAAACCGTTGGTATAGGTTTCTTCCCAATCTTTGCGTGACGTTTTGTCGTCTTGTACGCTTGCCCTTAACTGGCTAGAAACTTTGTTTAACGTTTGGTCGGACAGCAAAGGCACAAGGTTGTCAAAAAACGACTCGGGCTCACCGCCAAACGATTCTTCGGGCAGTTCAAAATCTATTTGTACACTTCCGTCTGGCGATTCGGTTTCCGTAATTATTTCTATTTCTTCTGGCTGCTGTAGTTCAGTTTCCAAAATATCCATGTCTTGTAGCGGTGCTTCTAACAAGCTGGGTTCTATGTTGGACGGTTTAAAAACACTTGCCATTAGTAGTACATCCTTTGTTTATATTCCGGCTCGTCGTCTTGGTAATCTTCGGGGTGTGCTATAAACCCGCCTTCTCTAAAACGCCGCAACGCCTGTGTAACGGTGTCTACGTAATCGTCGTGCTCCCCTGCCGGAAACGCCGCACATTCTTCAACCACTTCTTCTGCCCAAGTTGTGTCTGGACACCATACTAACCCAGATTCAAATATAGGAGCAATAGCGTTTACACGAGTAAATTTATCGTTGCCTCTGCTTGGGCTGTAATTCAACACGGGTATACCCATTGTGCGCAGCTCTTGGGTCAACGGCATACCACTGGCTTTAGCTTCGATAAGCACACATTCAGGATCCCAGTATTGGTATTCTTGTAAAGCACGGCGGCGTAAGTCAGGAAAGTCCCATCTGCCTCGGGTAGCGTCTACTAAAATTATGTTAGGCGGTCCGCCTTCAATGGGGTAAAAAACACCCCATGTAGTTATGGCGCTGTAGTCGGCGTTGGTTTGTTTACTAAAAGCGGTGTCGTAGCTTTGCATAATGTATTCTAAAGGGGGTAACGTTTTTTGTTCCCAAGTGTTCCACCAGTCGCGTTTTAAAATAGCACTGGTTTCGCTAGTGGGGTTTTGCTGCCATTGGGCTTCCCATTTGCCTACGCTTAAACTACCTTTTACGGCTAGCAAATCTTTTTTGTTCCAATACTCCGGCCACATGGGGTTGTCGGTGTCGGGCAACAGCGCCGGAAATTCGACCACTTCCCACTTATCGGCTAAAATATCTCTGGCTTGTTGTTTTAATAACTTACCTGTTAAGTCGTTTTCTGCCCAACGGGTCATTACAATCACTATGGCACCATTGGGTTGTAACCGTTGACGTGGTCCGCTGGTGTACCATTCGTAAGCGTGTTCCATTGCGGTGGGGCTTAAAGCGTCTTGTTCGGAATGCGGGTCATCAATAATCAACAAATCTGCACCTCGGCCTGTAACTGCACCCCCTACGCCTGCGGCAAAATACTCGCCGCCGTTTTCGGTTTCCCAACGTCCGGCTGCTTGGCTGTCGGCACGTAAGACCACGTTTTGAAACACTTTTGTGTATTCGGCGCTGTTCATTAAGTTACGTGTTTTGCGTCCAAAGCGGTAAGCAAGTTCTGCGGTGTGGGTTGTTTGCATTATTTTTAAAGTAGGTTTGCGTCCCATTAACCAAGCAGGCAGTAAGTAACTGGCAAACTCAGACTTAGTGTGTCTGGGGGGCATGTTTATAATCAAACGTTTTAAATCGCCGCTAGCTATGCGGTTAAATTTTTCGCCCATTATTTTATGGTGGTTGCCTTGTATGAACTCCGGCCACGCCGAACCAACAAAGGACATAAAGTCGGTTTTAGAACTTTCGGATTCTGAGATTTGTTTTGCACGGTCAAGTAATTGTGCGTACGACTTTAATCGATCTTCAGGAACTAGTGTTAAATCTATTGTCATATTTAATAATTTTTCGAAAATTTTTTCAAGCCCATGAACCTAGTTCCTTTATACACAAAAAAGGGAGGCAGGTTAAGGGCTAATTGTTCATAATTTTTTGATACATAATTATCTGGCTGGAACACAGTTAAACCCCTAACGGGCTTTAACTGTCTCCCGTCACGGGGGGTGCGCAAAAAAATGCCCCAATTAAGGGGCATTTTGTAGGCGGGGGGTACCCTAGCTAGCGGTTGGTTGTACCACTAGTTGCACGTTGCTGTTGCCCCAATGTGCTGCACTGGTACGCTTGCCACCACCGTTAAGCAATGCCACTGTAAACCATAACCAGTTACCGCCAAGCTTTGCCGCCTTGGTTTGCTTTTGCACGTTGGCTAGGTTACCGCCATTGTATGCAAGCGCTAACCCTGTTTGCCTAACACCGCCTGTAGCATTGGCAACCCTGCCTTTGCCGCCTGTTTGCCCCCAGTTATATGGCGTAATTGGTACCACTTGCACATTGGCTAGGTTACCGTTGGCGTGTTGCTGTACCCACGCTAACACTTGCGCGGGTGTTACCCCGTTTTTGGTGCATATGTTATGCACCGCGTATGTGCTTGTGTTAAGTGTAGGTGCTGCTGCAACATTAGCAGCGGTTTTTGTTGTTACTTTTTTATTGGTTTTAGCCATTTTGTTTTACCCTTATACCGTTTTGTTTAAGCATTATTGCTTGGTTGGTATGCCCTATATTATACAGGTATTTTTCCTAATGTATAGGTTTATTTAACCTTATTTAACCTTTAATTAAGTGGTTAAATTTTAGCCACTTTGTGTTGCAGTGCAGCATTGACCGCGATCCCGCGTGATCACTTATGATCATTAATAATATAACCATGCACCTATGTCTTCGAGAGGGGACGGGACAGGACGGGACTGGACTGAACAGAACAGAACAGGACGGGAACAACGCGCACAAAAAAAGGGACAGCCGTTATGACTGCCCCCGATGGTGTGCCTTACTTGGCGGGTTGAACCACTAACTTGATAAAGCTAGTGCCCCAATGTGGTTTTCCTGACCGTGTGTTGTCACCGTTAAGTAACGCACGTACTGACCACAACGCATTGCCGCCACATTTAGCAGCTTTGATTGTAGCAACCACGTCCTGCAATGAACCACCGTTTAACACGATAGTTTGCATAGTGGCACGTACTCCACCTGTTTGCTTGGCAACCCTACCGACACCTAGACCAGTAGCGGGTTTTTTACCGCCCCAACCAAAAGGCACTTCACTAGGTGTGGCTAACGGCACAACTTGAACGTTTGCCATTGAACCACCTGCGTTGTCCTTAACAAACTGGTTTATGTCAGCAAACGTGCAACCGTTTACAGCGTCAACATTGTTGGCAGTATATGTGCCAACGTGGAACTCAGCCTTACCGCTAGCCTTTGGCGCAGGAACCGCACTAGGCTTTGCGGCCACTTTTTTAACAGGAGCCTTTGTTGCCTTGGCAACTTGAGCGCGCTTTTTAATAACATTGGAATTTGGCATTTTGTTACTCCTTTCTACGAGTATTGGTTAATAGTTATATAGCACTTGCTATGGAAACCATTATAGGGCATTGCTTGCTGACGTGCAAGGGTTTTTAATCAACTTTAACTTTATTTAATCACGGTTGTTCAAGCATTTTTCATGATCACGTGTGATCGCGGCTGATCAACATTGATCGTGTGTGATCGCGGCTGATCAACATTGATCGTGTGTGATCGTTATTGATCAATATACCAATGATCATTGTTGATCGTTCTTGATCAAGGGAGAGGGGACGGGACGGGACTGAACAGAACAGAACAGAACAGGATGGGAAGGGACGGGAGTTAATGTCCCAAAGGAAACGTGATGATGTGATTAATGATGCCGCTCCAATCATAAGGGGCAGTGGTTACATAGTCAGGGGTCAGGGGTTCGTTGTCAACCGAACTTTCCCCTATTATAAAGGCACGTTTACCATGAAATAAATTGAGGGATCGGGAGGAAGGCTGCTCAACCAAGTTCCAAACGTTGCCTTGTTGTGAAATATACTGTGTTTGCCACGCTATTTGATGGGGACGTAATTGGACAAACTTTAACGACTTTAACCTATGAACCTTTAGTTCAACCCAAAAAGCATGACCACCTAATATGCCGTGCAGATCGGGTACTCCGGGGAGTGCCCATGACTCTAAGCGTGTCCATATCACACCAGTGTGGGCGGTGTTTTGCTTCAACTTTTTCCAAAGCTTGGACTCAGGCTTGGCTGTCATTACTAATCGTCGTATCCGTAAATTTCACCGTAAGGTTTATCCCCCCACGATTGTGGTGGTGAGGTTTGTTCACACTGGTCACACTCCAAACGTTGACCATGCCAACCAGTTGTCCCACAACGGCTTTGGTATGTTTTGACTTCAAAACCACGTTCTATGTATTGTTCTACTGTGTTTTCACACATTATATAAACTCCCTTACAAAATAAATGGGCGGTGGGCTACCGTGATGGTCATAGTTAACGTTGAGGGTAACGATTTCATAAGCACATTCCCAATCTTCCTCAACGAAGTGTACAGTCCTTTTGCTTACTTCATGGATAGTTGCAAGCGTGTTTGGGGGGTTATCAAAATAATTGCTGTTGTAGTTGACTTTAAAGTTTAGATCGTCAGCTTCAATAAGCACCTGCAATAAACGAGGGTCTTGTTCCATTTGTTGTTCCTCGTCAAATACGTACCAAAAGTGGTCGTCTTCTCCCAACCCTATTTTTGCTAAACTGTGTAGCGTGTTGTGAAGCTCAGGTTCGGTTTCCTTGTAAGGAGCTATAAATCCTTCTTCCAACCATTTTTTGGTAGTAATTAACTCCCAATGGTCTTTATTGTTTAGATCTAACATTGGTTTTCCCTTTAAGTTTTTAACACCCTTTAATAATAGCGTTATGGTGCGGGGGGAACACGCGCTAGTTAGTCCTTTTGCTCAGTTACCCTTTCCCAACCGCTGATTTCACAAGTATATGTTTTACCGTCAACGACTACATAATCACCTACAGATGTTGAACGGTGCCCGTGTTGAAAACCGTCTTCATCAACTCGGAGAGGCTCTACAACTTCAACGTTTTCAAAATAGTCTGTGTTGTCGTATTCTCTTTTTTCTTGAACAAAAGTAAGATCTCCTGACCACGTACCTGCAAGATTATTAGTTTTGCGAAAAACTTCTTCAAGAGCTTGATACACAGGTACATGACTTTTAATGTAGACATTTGCTACATGAACAGCCTCTGGTTCATACGCTTTGTGATAAACCTTGTATGTTCGTTTTTTCATTGGGTTTTCCCTTTAAGTTTTTAGCACCCCTTTATAGTAGCAACAGGGTACAAGGGGAACACGCGCTAACTAATCCTTTTTGTCAGGTATTTCTTCGGCAACTACGTCTATCACTACGTTATTGTTAGTCACCGCAGCAAGGGCAGGAAACTCGTCTTGTAGTCTTTCAATTTCCCGCATTACTTCTTCTCTACTCATTTGGTCTATTTTCCCGTGCATGATTTCTTTTCTGTCTACGTAAATCCCCGCTGCTTGACCTCTAGACTTTTCGGCTGCAACTGCTGCCGCATAGTTATTGTTTTGGAGTGCTTCGTCACGTATTTGAGCAAGCTTAGTAACGTGGGACTCAAAACTGACTTCGTATTTACGAGCAAGTTCCATTTTAAGTTCTTTGATACGAGCAATCACATGGGGGTAACGCACACCGTTTAAAAGTTGGGAAGCAATAGCATGGGCTGATTTAGGACTGAACCCTGCTTTGATCGCAGCTTCGGTTTGGGTCACATCTTCGGTCACGTAAATCCTAGCAAATTCTTCTTGCTTGGGTGTAATCCCTTTTTCGGTGCGAGGGTTGGCAACGACGTCTATTTTAGACTTATGAGTTTTTTTAGCTAATACCATTAGTTGATCCTTTAGGTTTACTTAATAGGAGAGAAACACGATATCAAAGTGCTTTCAGTTTTTTCCAAAATCACCGCGCGAACGGTCATACTTTATTGAATCCAATATACATTTACCCTGTTTAATGAACGTAAGTCATTGAATATAGGGGTATAGTCATATATCGTATATCGGAATATCATAAAAAACAAAAACATCGTTCATCGACTTTTATTCTCTATTAGGCAAAGTCAAAATTTGACAGCTATTTTTCAATCGGTTTACGTCATCATATTCACCTAACGTAATGTGGCTTTTGCTTGCCGTAGTTTTGACCGCCATCACTTGTTTATTAAACGCGGTGGAGTCAAACAAGGGGTCAATTTCTTTCATGGTGCGCAACAACTCTGTGTATTGTTCCAAATACAGGTCAGGTTTTCCCAACCTTATTTTGTCCGCTAACCGAACATAAAATTCATTCATATCCATTAAAAACACCACCTGTCTATTATTTGGCCTTCAAAGTATTCTAACATGTTGTTTTCACACCGTTTGCGTAAATCGTTTTTGAACTCAAACAACCAGTCAGCGTCGTTTTTTACGTCCTTAAAAACTAACGATTCTAACAACGGCACCACCCCGTCGGGCTTAAATTCATACTCGTACGTGTTTGCTTCCGAATCTTTTTTATGCACCAAGTCCGCGCCAAACCATATATCCCAACGTTCGGCGTCTAAGTAATGTTTGACCAACTGCTCACAATATTCTAATTGCCGTTCGCGGGGCACGTCTTCCCAGCTTTCGTATTGCCGCCGCAGATCATACAACTCGTCGTCGTGTAAATAATTTGCATACATTGTAACCGACTCCTTATAGTCAACGGTTTCTAATAAACTGATTTCGTCCCAATAAAGACTTTTTACTTTACTCATACTGATAACCTAAATAACCTTAACAAAACAATAGTAGCATACCCATTGTTCGTTGCCACCGTTAATTAGTCCACAGCGGCGTGTGTGAAGGTGGAATTTTTTATTTCATTGATTTTGATTTTTACACCAAGATTGCCTGCTTGAACGCTAGTGATTTCAAACGCATTAGGGCAGCTTTTTAACCATTCCAAAACATGTTGTAACTTTTCGGTTTCTTGAATCGACGTGCTTTTCATTAATCTAACTCTCCGTTTAATATTTTTTCTCGCGCATGTTGTATACTCGTCTCGCCGTTAACAAGCTCGGCAATAATTTCTAAAAGCGTTCCGTAACTTAAATTTAACTGTTCAATTTGCTGCCACGTAACGAGCTGTTTAGTTTTCATTGTTCCCCCTTTTGTTTTGATTATAAAAAGTGTGGCTTTTTGACCTTTCTTTTCCAATGTTTAAGGACATTAA
>TARA_R110001592_G_scaffold9025_1_pt1 | contig 13644 bp, 18 predicted proteins | sample TARA_R110001592 | Tara Oceans TARA_R110001592 (sample SAMEA4398387) | marine metagenome | biome: Polar Biome; feature: [SRF] surface water layer (ENVO:00010504); material: water (ENVO:00002006), including particulate matter (ENVO:01000060) such as... | depth 5 m
AAACCTTGTAAATCTTTAAAGGCTGGGCTAAATGTTATTGCTTTTCCGCTTCCAGAAGTACCACTTGCTGTATTGGCAACTGCTACTGTTCTGTCTGGCATATCAATCGTTGCTGATAAAGCAGAGATAGCTGGTGTTGAATCTGCATTGGTAGTTGTCATTTTAACTCGTAATTTTATATATCTAGCTTTGTAATCACCTAAAATATAATCAGCAAAATCGGAATAAGTAGAATTATCATTAGAGGTCGATATTTGGATTTTAGCGTCTACATCATCTTGCTCGGTATAACTACCATCAAAATCACCTTCTTGACTGTCAAATAGCCCTTCAAAGCTGTCAAACAAGCTGTTTGCATTAAATCTAGTGCTGGTCATTGATGTAGTTACTTGTGAATTGTATATAGCACCTAAATCTATAGGATTGGTACTAAATTCATAGAATCCGTCAAGATTATTTTCTACTTCGCCACCATCATCAAAATTACCTACAGCACTATCAAAGTTTCCTGTATGGTCATCAAATAACTCTCCTAAAGCAATTTGCAAGTAATTAACTCCATCTCTAGCCACTACTTCAACGTCTGTTTTTGTTCCAGCAAATCCTGTTGATTGTGTTGTACTAGCTACAACATTAAAGTTATCAGCAATCTGATTTCTTATAACCACTTTTTTAGTTGAAGATTCAGAGGCTATTCCTAAAACATCAACAGCCTTAATCATATAAGTGCCTGTTTGAGCTGGTAAAGATATTTGGTTAGTCGCCATACTAATATAATTAGCGACAATCGTTGCACCAGCATAAGTAGGGCTTGATGTTGCTGGAGTATGTCTAATAATATAATGTGATAAATCCAGTTCTTCATTCGCAGTCCATGAACAAACTGCTAAATTATTCACAATGTTCACAGAGAAATCTGCAACATTAGCTGGTGGCAAAGTTTTACCAACTACTTCATGCGTTGCACTTGCATAATTAGACGCAACACCAAATCCGTTTATTGACCTTGCTCTAACCTCATATGTCATACCATCTTCAGCATTTATTAACTCAAACTTCATTGAACTTCCTACAATTTTAGCTCTGCCTAAAGAAGTGTACTCTGTATCAGTTGATGTATTTCTATATTCAACTTCAATCTCGTTAGTTGTACCAAAACTTGAGCTAACTTTTATTAATAAAACTGTTGAGCAGATTCCAGAATAAGCTCTTAAAATATCACTTACTGCTATAGCTGGAGCATTTACTGTTTCTGCATTTGGCAAGGTTGTGTTATCAGATATAAATGTTGATTCTTCTGCGTTCCAATCCCAAACACTCGCTGTTGTTTCTTGTAGAGTTACATCAATTCCTAGATCATTCGGTGTAGATACAAACTTCCAATCAGCAACTTGAAAAATTTTTGATTGAAACCCTAGCCTATCAATATTAATTGTAACTGTATCTCCAACTTGCAATTTAAAAGCTGACAATTTCATTGGCACAGACATTATCATTTGCTGTCTGTTTTTAAATAAAATAACTTTTGCAATTCTTTGTGCCATTGTTGATGATGTTGTAAAAGGCAAGTCTGCATTAGCAAATATTGTTTCATCATTATCTTCTGCTACAAAACTAGCAGATGTAATCATTGGATAATCTGTAGGTTGCCAATTACTTTCTGGACTAGTAAAAACACCTTTAATAGTATTAAATAAATTTCTTCTGGATTGTTTAGTTTGTATAGATATACCACCTCTAAAATCATCTTCAGAAAGAGTTATTGATGGAGCTATATATTTACCACCAGATAAGTGAAATTTTCCATTAGAATAACTTAGTACACTTAACATAGCTCCAGAAAGCTCGTCTATTGTAGTCATAGGGTCAACATTACTAAATACAATGCCATGTGCCTCGTATCTTTTTTCTGTGCCACCAGCAGAAAGCGTAATATTTTCATCACATATGTTTGCAACTGTTGTAAAAGACGCAGTATCTATACTTGCAGTTGGTGTTGCTAATCCAAATCTTGTATCAGTAAGATAATCGTGCAAGCATAAAGCTGGGTTAGCAGAAAAAGCTGTAGAGCCGTCTCTAAAATCAAGTAATTTTTTACCTTTCATCTCAACAGATATGTTTGGAATCCCATTCGGAAATGCGTCTGCGTCATATTTAAGAGTTACATACAAATAAGCTATGCCAGATAATGTATGTGCATTAGTCCATTCAGAAACTTCTGATACTAAATCTGCATCTGCTTGTTGCGTATCACTTCCTAAATGTTGTTTGATTCTAACTGTTAAATCTGAAGAATCTGTAAACTTTTGTGTCGCTAATATTGCATAATCTGTTGTTGTTGATGTTCCAGCAAGAAATGGTAAAGGTGTATTACTGTTACTTCGGTAAGGAGCTATTCTAAGTTGCCCTGAAGGACTAGCTTGAAATATAGATGTTGCTCTTACATCTGTTGTTAAACCAGAAGAAAGAGTTACTGTTAAAGAAAATCTTATTCCAGATCCACTTGCTGTTCCACCAGAAGAAACTCCATATTCAACTCCATTAATACTTATTGTGTCTGCTGTTGAAACTGAAAATACAACATCTGATACTAAAGTTACTGATGTTATTCCTTTTACAATACCTTGACCATTCTCTACATGATAACCACCAAAAGGCAAAGCTCTATTAAAAGGCATAGTAGTATATTCTGATACAATAAGAGTTCTTGTTTTAGTAGTAAATTTTGATTCTGTTGCATACTTACTGGGAGCAGTTACCTTAAATACGGTAATTCCGTCAGCGTCTGTACCAGCACTAGCTAATGTTAATTCTTCATCTCCAAAATAAACTCTATCAATAGCTTGTATTTCATGCGAGGCAAGTTGTATAACTAAATGTAGGTTTTTATCATTATCAGTACCAGCCATAAACAGTATTCCACCAGACTTCTTTGTAGTACCGTATACAGTATCTCTAGTAATGATAGCTTGTTTTATCATTTCTGATCTTGAAGATAATTGTTGTTGGAAATTAGCTTTTGGTTTCTTTGCAAACACTTTTGACAAGATAGTAGATACAACCATGCTACCAATAAAGTTTACAGCGAACGCTGCTAATGGGTTTGTAATCATTAATAAATTACTAAAGAATCCACCTTTAGCACCAACCTTTTCGGCAGCACCTAATACAGCTTTAAATATATTACTAATAAATCCCATTATGTATCTCCCCCACCCCAATCAATAGACTTGTCTTGCATATCATCTACAAACTCTAGCCCTCTATCGTTTGGAAAAAAGAATTTTTGGTCTTGATCTGTATATCTAAAGTCTAAGGCTTTCTCTAAAGATATTAACTTGCTTTCAATACTATATTGTATAGTTGAAGTTTCTCCATCTTCATTAATGCTAACAGTATCTACTGTTCCACTAAATATTTGATAAGGAGTATCTACTATAGCTAAAGCATTGTCGGTTGTTGTTAAAACCCCAAACTTAACATTAACTACAATTCCTTGTTGAGTTTCATTAAAAGCACCAGCCAGAATAGATGTGTCTAATCCTGAAAGAGTAATATTTAATCCATTTGCTTTTACGTCTGCTGATTCTTCTACTTGACCTACAGAGATTAAATCTCCTAAACCTAGATAATTAGAGCCATCAATAGTAAATTCAGAATAACCTGTCCATACTCTAAGTGTTTGTGTATATAAAAACTCTACAGCATAAAATGGTCTAGTTTGGCTGCTAGATAATTGAGTAGAAAAGGTACTACCAATAGTTCTAGCCATAAGTTACCTACTTTGCTTTTTTAGTGGTTTTCTTTTTTACAACTTTTTTCTTTGTTTCTTTGGGTGCGTCTATTTTAACTTCTATTGCAAAGTTACTATTAACAAAATTTTTGCCAATTTCAACTTTCCAATCTGCATCACAATCTATAATTTCGTTATTTTTATAGATTCTAGTAGCGTTGCCGGACATATTACTTGACGCTTCAATATCTTTTAACATTTTAATTTTCATACTTATCTCCATAAAGAGTGAGGAGCAGACAATGAGCAATCAAAACCACTCCCCACAAACTTATAAACTACTACACAAAAGTAGTATTTGTTACATCACCAGCGTCTATTGCGTCACCTTTAATGCAATTAATACTCATAGCTGTGCCTGTACCCATAGTTCCAGTCTTTGTAGTAATAACTTTCAAATATCTTTTACCACCGATATATCCAATAGCCGAAACTTGTGGAGTTTCCGCATTGTCATCTAGTTTTAAAAAGATACCGTCTGAGTCAACGCTTCCGTCTGTTACATCTGTACTAGCAGTAACATCTGTATAAGTGCTGTCATCATCAGAATGTTGAAGGATAAAAGTCCAATGGACTGAACTGCTTAATGTTACTCCTTCGATTCCTGTTGATACTACAACCATAGCAGAGTTAAAACCTAATAAATCAATCGCACCTGATGTTACAGTTGCGTTTTGAACTACAGGTACTAATACTGCAACTTCTTTTACCCTATTAGCTAAATCTCTCATAATTAATCTCCTATATTATGCTGAAATATTTTGCAGTTTGATAGCTTCTGCAAGAACAACTGCACCACCAACTCTACGTCTGGCGTGATAACGAATGCTACCTGATGTAGCCACTGTATATGGATCTCTCATTATTGATAATGCAACTCTGTCAACAATAGTATAAGCTCTTGAAAAATCTCCATACGCTATTGGCTTCGCTGACCCACCAACATTTGGCATATCTTCAGCTAACAAATATGGTTTGCCTAAAATTGTTGATGGCGCACCACCCACATAAGACATACCGTTTACAAAGATTTTTTGACCTTCGCCATCTTCTAATTTAAGAATAGAAGCTAATGTGCTTCTGTTCATAACAAATCTAGCGTTGTTCATATAATCAGATTTAATAGAATACATTAAGTCTAATAGTCCATTTGTTGTTAAAGCAGTACCACTTCCTGAATTTACACTAGCAACACCAGCGCCTGAATCAGTTATACCTTGTGGCGTACCAACACCTGTTCCAGATATAAATTTAGTACCTTCAGCTTTCGCAAACTGTTCACCAAACTCTGTAGACATTTCGCTTTCAAGATTAAAAGCAGAATCTTCTAACAACGCTTGTGAAATATCAACCATTGCATACAACTCATGGGCATCAATTTGCATTAAACCAGTTAAATAACCTGTTGTTTCTGTTCTGGTAGCAGTTTCATTAACAAATGAAGCAGCAAATTGTCCTGTTCTTTTAGGAAGTTCTATTGCTCTATTTGATGTAGTTCTGATTCTAGCTACTGAACGCAACGGTGAAATTTCAGTTACCGATTTAATAAGGTCAGCAACATATTCAACAGGAGCATAATAACCACCTAATGTATCATCTGATTCATAAAGTGCTTTAAGTTCCATTGGGTCAATGTTGTCTTTCCCTTTTCTTAGCATGTTTCCAAACGCTTTCATCTGCACATCAACTTCTTTTGCATCTAATCCTGTTTGTGGTCGTGCTAACATTGTTTCTAGTTTATTTAGTTTACTTTCTGCTTCTTCTAATGCTTTTGATTGTAACTCAATTTTTTGCTTTGTTTCAGCAAACTTTGTTATATCATCAGCAATGGCGTCAACTTTACTTTCAAGTTCAACACTAGCAGAGCCTTTTTTTTCAACTTCGTCAAGACGCTTTGAATTTTCACTTTTAAAATCTTCAAAAGTAGAATTCAGATTGTCTATAACAGATTTGATTTCTTCACTCATAATAATCTCCGTTAATATTTAATTGTATCTGTTAAGTGTTTCAGACTATCAACAACATCACGTTGCTCATTCTCCTCATGGTTGAATGATTTATATAGTACATTGGCACTTTGTTTAGCAGTAGAACTAGACATTAAACCTACATCACGCAGGTAATGTTCTATTTCTCTTACATTCATTTCAGCAAGTTTTACTTTCGTAATCTTTGCTTTTGGATTCATAGGAAATGTAACCATAGATATTTCCATCAGATCTAGGTTAGTGATCGTTCTTTTCTTTAACTTGTCGCTGTATTTGTAATCTTCTGGAGTAAGCCTATAACCAATAGACATGCTGTCTAATGCTCCCATCTTCATTAGCTCATATACTTCTTTGCCTTTTTGAGTTCCCATAGCAAGTCTGCCTTTAATTTTTAATCCTCGCTTATCTTCTTCCAAAGTGTCAATAACTCCGATCGGCTCATCAGTCTTATGCTGATACAACAATTTTATTTGTTTTGGTTTTTTATCGTAGATAGATTTAGAAAATGCGCCTTGCTTAATCACATCATTGCCTAAATCCTTATTGTTAAATACAGAAGCATACCCTTCAAAGCTCCCATCATCATCTGTGTCTATACCTTTATAATCACATTCCAAGTCTAGAACATCATTAATAATTTCATCAGACATATCTATATTTCCTTGTCAAGTAAAAGTTACTATATCATAACAACGAATGAGATAGAATGTCCACAAAAAAAGAGGGCATAACGCCCTCAAGGTAGCAAGTATTATTTATTTACGTTTATGCCTTTTTTCGTATTGAAACTTATGATTTAACTCCCAAGCTATATCGTTTAATTTTCTTACATCTGCAAGGTCAATATCATAAACTTCGGATATATTATTTAATATACTAAACAAATGTTTTATTGTCTTATCAATACTTTCTATCTGCTCATTAGATAATTTTGATATGCCAACTGCAAGATCTTTTTGTTTTTTGTCATATTCTATTTCCCATGCTTCTTTTTTGCTCATTGTCTACTCCTTAATTAAAATATATTTTACAAATCTAACGCCATCTGATGTTTCTTTCCACTTACTTTCTATATCATACCCTTTTCTTCTAAGGTTATAAATAAGAGCAGATAATCTTGTTGCCCTAAATTTCTCTATAGCAGTCCAGCTGTCGATCTGCCCATATCTTTTTAAATGCTTTAAAACTTCATAGCTTTTATTTATTTTCTTCATAATAATTCTCCAAGTATTTGCTTTCTTCTAACTGTTCGTTAAGACTTTCAGCTATTTCATACCAATTAACATTATCAATAAAGGCAAAAGCATAATTTAAAACTAATGATTTATTATTATCGCCTTGTATTTGTGCTTCTAATATTTCTTCAACATAATCTTTACACATTCGCCAATTATAAGGCTCATCAATTTCCATGCCGTCAAAGATTTCTAAATTTATACGCCATGTGGCATAATTGTGCCAACCATTATATGTATTATTTTTACTCATTTGATTGCTCCTTTTACATTATTAAGTTCACTTTCTAAAAGTTTTTGTTGTCTTTTTACTAGTCTTTCTATGTATTTACAAACTCTAATGTCCTGTACTAAAATAGAGCAATCAAAAGTCTTTGATTCTGTTTCTTGCCCATAATAAATTGAACAGACTTCACTATCTGACGCCCAACTGTTAGGGTTAAATCCATTTTCAGTATATATTCTAATTTCATCTGTGTTATCCCTAACAATCCATTTATTATTACTATCATTAAAAGATATTTTGAAATACCCTCTTTCAGGGTTATCTATCCAAGCAATATTAAAATCTTTAAATCTATCATATTCTAAAAACTCGTTTGTTCTGATATATAACTTTTCATATAAATTTGCTTCTGATTGTATTCTCATTTTAATCTCCTAATAAGTTTTTGATTCTTGATTTATTTTGTACATCACATATAAAACTGTCATTGTTACTAATGATGTTCCAATTAAAACTGCTACACTTTCTATATTCATTTAAATCTCCTAAAATTTAAGTTTTTATTAAGCGTATATATTTACTTAATATATATAAGTATATATATATTATATATATAGTAAAGTTATTTTTTAGTTTTAAGTGATTGTTTTATAAGGATTTTATAAAATAATTTAAAATATTATGCCGTTATGATGTCATCTTCGTCAAAATACAGAGTAAAACAACGGCAATTACAAACATTAGCAGCGCCACCATTCTGGTCGCCTGTATAGCGCATTCTATATTTTATGACGCCATTCTTTGTAGGTGTTGGCACAATAAACACATCATCTATGGGTATAGCTTTTTTATTGTTCATATTTCTATGCCAAGATCGAGTTCTTTCGTCTAAAGAAGCGTTCCATTGTTTAACAGGTCTGTTTAATTCTAAAGTTCTTGAAATACCATCATTACCAGCATTCATAGCTGAATGAGTTTCTGTTCTTGCAATTAATGTTGACCTTGCTGTACTAAACGCTGTTGACTTTTTAATATTGTTAGAAATAATCTCAATACTATCTCCAGCTTCTATACCTTTCATAATTGTTGCGCTTAATAATTTTCTTGTAGTGTTAGATATTCTTGTTACCTCAAGCGCTGTGTGCGTAATAATATATGCTTCAACCATGCTATCTATCTCTACATCTGTTTGCTTGTATCTTTGTTTTATTATTTTTTTGGCACTAGCTCTCATTACGCTTCGGTATTGATTTGCTAATATTTTATATAATTCATCTGAAAATTCTAAAAAAAATATATCGTCAACAAATACGCCTTGCGCATATTTTCTACTTGCTGTTCTAGCTACTTTTTTAAATAATCTTTTTAATTTTGCGTTTAAGTTTTTTGTCAAATTAAGATACAACGCTAATTGTTCTTTGTAGCTTTTTCTTCTGCTTATTTTAATTTTTGCCATTTATTCAATTATTTCAAAATGCACAGCGTCTATAAAACTCATGTCCCTATTCAGATTAAAATCTCCTGTTACCCAGCTTCCACCCCATCTTATTTTAATATCTAGGATTTCGCAAACCTCTCCAACCACTCCGGCAACAGCTTCATAATATTCTAGTTCCCATGTTACCTTGCCATTATCATAACAGGCAATATCAACAGCCTTACCTTGACAATGCAAAGACTTTGCTCCAACCTTACTCAATCCATCAGCTTTTAATTGTTCGGCTCTCTCAAGGCTTCTCATGCCCTCTGTGATACCAAAATCAATCGGTGTCAGCTTAATGACTTCCGTCATCACTAGCTTTAAGTTTGGGTGTATATCTTCTAATCTTTTTTTTGAACTATTTCCAAATTTAAACATAATTTTTTTAAAGTTTTCTCAATGTTGCAAATCTATGCCCTACTATAGTTTCTGTTGGATCTTCACCACGATATACTCGTATTAAACAAGCTGGATTATCTTCTGTTGCATTTAATGTAAATGTTGTTTTTGGAACTGATAATTTACCAGATCTTACAATTCTTGTAATTTTACCTTTTGCTCTACCTCCTGAACTATCCCATGAAACCATATCGCCAACTTTTAGTGCGTCTGCTTCTGCTTTTATTTCTACATCTTCACTTATAGACTTTTCTCGTTCACGCATAATTTGATTGCGTTTACCTCTTGACCAGCTAAAGCCACTGTCTCCACCCCAAAGCGCCCAAGCTATGCGCCCAGCTGATGGATATCCTTTTTGTCCTTGTTTAAATCCTTGTCCTGTTTTATCTGATTCATGTCTTGAGAAAAAACTAAACATTCTTAAAACAGTGTCTGGCGATAAGTTTACCCCATTAATTAATTGATTTGCTCTAGTAGCGCCAACTTGCGTTCCACCTCTATTAAATTCTTTGCGCCAATCTAAACCTCGTTTTGCTTCTGCTTTCATTCCCTCAGATGGTTTTAAGTTTAAATCAGATAATGCCTTTTCACCGACCAGCTCGTCATATCTATCATGCGTTGCGCAAGGCATATAAACTGTAGCGCCATCAACTTCCATTGTATGTGTGCCTGTACAACCAATCGCCGTTGCTCTTTGTTCAGCTTCTTCCTCGTTGTCAAAAACATCAGTTGCAATCATAGCTTTTGTGCCGTATGCCATTTCCATCTGCTCGTCATATTTTTCATTTCCGTCAGCGTCTACAGGTCTTTCAGTTTCTTCTGCGCTTTCCGATATTTCACCCAATGGAAATAAATTTGACGGCACTAGCAAACTATCACCGCCATCTATCGGCTTAAGTCCCAATCTTTCTCTGGCTTCATTTCTGGTAATAATTCCTTTTTCAACACCCATGCTAACATTAGCAAATATTTGTTTTCTCTTTTCTGCCATCGCTGGGATTGCGTCTATATCATATTTTAGACTTAAGTTTTCTGAATATAATGGTGCTAACCACTCATTTAAATCACTTTCAATTCTTTCTAACAATGGAATAATAGTTTCTTCATATAAAGATAATCTTGCTTCTGCAACATTAGCGTAGGTCTGGTCAGCTATTCCTACCAACTGCGCTGGTACACCAAAACACAATGCGATCTCTCTTGCTGACATGTTCATTAATTCCATAAAATCCATGTCTTTAGGATTTAATCCCATCTGTACATAATCAAAGTCGCCCTCTAATAATAATGGTCTGCCAGAATTATTTGCTCCTCTAAACCTAGATTCTAAATCTTCTAAAATTGTTGCTCTTTGGTCATCTGTTAAACTTGCTGACATTCCTGTTTCATCTTTGGGTTGAAATTTAAGCATAGCAGATGGAGTACAGCCGTTTTTTAATAATCCTACATTATGTAATCCAGCCAAGTTATGTTGGTCAATGTTATAAGCTGACGCAACAATAGGTGATAAACCATAGAAGTCATCTAATGGATTCCATAGTTTTACATGCTTAACTTGCGACAACCCTGTTAACTTATCCACAGGATATTCACTGATTAATTTGTTGTCAACTTTATAACAATAATATTCTGGAATCATTGAGCTGGTTGCTTTTATGTGCATTCTATCTGGGCGCAATAAATACAACTCACTCGGTGCGCCAACTTCTTTATCACGCAACATATAAGTGTTACCGGATATTAATAGGTAACTTATCATTGAATGAAAATATTCTACTTGCGATTGTAAGGGATTTGGTCTAGTTAATAATCCAAGTAATGGGTGGCTTTCTAATTTTTGGTCTCCGGAATATACGCATATTGGAACTGAACTTGCATTATTTGCTATCATAGAAATACATTTATAAACTATAGCATTTTCTTGATAACCGTCTTTTGCATAGTCTTTATACCTTCTATTTGTTTTGCCGTCATAAGCATTTATTTTATTAATAATAACTTGTGGCGCTTCTTTCCTGTGAAATCCTGTGTTTTGTTGTTTTTTAAATCTATCAAATAATCCCATAGTGTCCTCAACTAATTCTAAAAATTGCCTTACCTGATGATTGTAAACTTGTTAGCGCCCAAACTAAAGCGTCAAGTCTGTCAGGTGATTTAATTGTATCTGGCGTATAGCTACACATTTGTTCTTCTAATTCTTTAAAAAATCCTGTGTGATGAACTTTGTCTTGTTCATACAATGCGCTTATTGGCTCTGCTCTTAACATTTTTCCCCTCGTTGCCCTGACTGATGTATATGGAACATTGACATCTTGTACTCTTAATAATTTTTCTATTAAGTCGCCACCATTGTTAACCTCGCATACAATCCTATCAGCTTCAAATTTGTAGTACAACTCTAATGCTCTCTTAATCCATACATCTGGAGAAAAAACACCAGAATAATCGCCTAAAATATAATATTTATTATCAACTCCTCTACCAGCAACAATAATACCAGTTTCATCTGAATTTGCGTTTGCAGTTACGGCTGGGTCAATCGCAACAACAATTCTTTGCATGTCTGGCGTTAGTTCTATTCTATTTTGCTCTATGTTAGCGCTATTAAATAATGCGCCCTCAATATCCTCTAAAATTTCAGCGTACAATTCCTGTCGCCCAAGTCTTGTTCCCTCATATCTTTCTTTTAGCATTTTAATAGCTGAAGGCGCAAGGTTAGCAACATTATCAAAAGTACTTCCTTTTATTATTTTAGTATCTGACCTTACAGCCAATTCTTTTATTAGTTCAGTCGGTCTTGGTGTTGTTGTTATTATGCACTTTGGATAAGATCCTAGTCGCAACGCCATCATTAAATTGTCAAATGTTTCACGATAACGCCAAGAAGCTAACTCATCACACCATATTCTATGAAATTGTACACCACGCAAACGATCTGGCTCTATTGCCGGAAATCCTGTGATTTTACTGCCATTATAGAAAGTAATTTCATTTGCTGACTTATTATAGCCACCTGTATCAAATAACTTTTCATCGAGTATGCCCAACAAACCTGATTCTCCAGCAAAACAAACACGTTTTAAATCTCCGTATGTTGGAGCTATAACGCCACAATTTACTTCCGGATTAAGTAAGCAATATTGTACTATGTCGTATGCACCTGTTAAAGTTTTACCCCAGCCACGACCAGCTAAAAATAACTGAATATTATATTCATTTTCATCAATAACAATTTGATTATTACGAGCCTTTTTATACCAATCAGTTAATAGTATTGTCGCTGTCTTTTTCTGCGAGTTTAGCTGTTTGAATGTCTGTGATGAGCTGTCTAAATTTATCGTCTTGTTCTGTGCCATCTTGTACCTCAACTATAGTTTTTTCTGACCAATTACATTGTGTCTTGAGCCAAAATATTCCTGCTGTTACTGCACCTTTTCCTTCTCCACATGCAATATTAAAAAGATTTTGCGCTACTTTTGCATTCGCTTTTGCTTTACCGTCAAGTAATTCACTTTCATAATACTTATACAGCGTTGGTTTTGATATGTTTAAGATAGCACATATTTGATTGTGGGGAATACCCAAACCTGATAATTGCCTTACCATGTTTGCATTTTCATCTGTTTTGTTTACTAGTTTAGGCATATACGCCTTTTATAGAGTAAAAATAAAACTAATGCAACTTATATATTATTAATAAGTAATTAATAAAAATAAATAACAAGCTAATATTGCAATAGCAAATATAATTGTACTTGCCACTATTTCCCAGCCTGTCATATATTTGTCATTTAATCTATCTTGCTCATTCATAATCATAATCACCGTTCAATCTATTTTGTGCAACGCTATCATAATAATTATAATCTTCGTTGCAAACTTCTTCTTGTTCTTCTTGCTCTTTGTATTCTTGCCTAGCAAGTAGACTTTGCATTCTAAGTAAAAGTCTTTGTAGTAATTCTTCACGAGAAATATCCCTTTTATTAACTTCCTTCCCAGCCCTTTCTTCTTGAATTGTTAATATAAAGTTTATTTCTGCTGTTAAATCTTTAATAATCTTTCTATCTTGCTCTATTATTGTTAACATTATTTCCACTCCTTAAGTGATTTATCTATTTGTTGGGATTCTATTTCTAGCTTTTCTACTACGCCATTTATTTCCCAATATTCTACAGGGTCAACTCTGGCATCTAGCATATTTCTTTCTTTCATAGCTTTTGCAAGTTTTTTTTCTACATCAATTAACCATGCAAGTTTTCTGTAATATTGTTTATTTTTTATTTCCATTTTCTATCTCCTAGTAAGTGGGAGCTCTCGCTCCCTGTTAAATTATCTTATAACTCCATAATCTTGTTCTGAGTTCCAATCAGTACCAATTAATTCAGAATCAGATTCGTAGGTATCCTGCCTATGTGCTTCTTCTTCCTTTAGTCTTTTATCTTCTTTTTCTATTAACTCTTGTAATTTTTTGTCTGTCATTTTAGATCTCCTATTTAAGTTTTTATGAATTTTTTTCTAATTTT
>TARA_R110001592_G_scaffold167052_1_pt1 | contig 13637 bp, 10 predicted proteins | sample TARA_R110001592 | Tara Oceans TARA_R110001592 (sample SAMEA4398387) | marine metagenome | biome: Polar Biome; feature: [SRF] surface water layer (ENVO:00010504); material: water (ENVO:00002006), including particulate matter (ENVO:01000060) such as... | depth 5 m
CCTACACTACCATTAAAGGTAGCATGACCACCCGCTGACATATCAAGTCTAAGTGCTTCAATACCAGTACCACCATCGTTACCTACAAGGACTATATCTTTGTCTTGCACTCTTGATTCAAATTTAAAATCACTGCTGGCATTTTCAATACGACCAATATTAGTACCACCATCGCTAAAATCAAGAACCCCTGTGTCAGAATCAAGCGTTATACTTCCAGCCACATCTATCGTCATATTTCCAGAAGATAAAGCTATCGTAGTTCCGTCAATATTGAAGTTGTCTATATCTATTCCAGCGTCAGATACGATCTTAGGTGTTACAGTTAGACTTGTAGAATCTAAGACCATACGTTCAGTACCGCCAGTATCGAACCTTATCTTGTCTTCATCACTTGATTCTTCTACTTGTATCTTAGTGTCTTCATCAGCATCTAATAATTGTGTAGCTGTAGATATGTTAGTCGCTTTGGCTAATATAGCTTCTACTAAAACACCAGTTGGAGGTGCAGTAGAAAATGTAATAGTTGTACCTGAGACACTAAAGTTAGACTTAGATTGATAGACACCATCAAAGTAAACTTGAACATTGTTTTCATGTACTGGAGCAGTTGGTAGGTTTAATGTAGCTGTACTGTTATTCCCAGTCATGGTCGCTATAGAATGATTAGAGCCACTTACAGCACCTACAAAGTGATACACAGTTATTTTACGAGTGTTAGCTGGTGCTGTACTAAAGGTCAATACGTTTCCAGACAATGCATAGGTCGAGTGATCTTGAAAGACACCATCTATCATTACTATTAAATCGTTTTCGTTGGACGGTGCTGTAGATAAAGTAAACGTAGTATCACTACCATCGCCAGTGAATATTTGAGTCTCTACTGCTGCTCCACCGCCTCCTCCAGCCACAGCTCCCCATTCATCCGTATACAACTCCATTTTTGCAGTTTCCGAATTGTATCGAAAGTAACCTGCTGCTGGTGAAGCTGGTCTTTGTGCTGTTGTACCACTAGGCATGTGGACAGCATCAGTGTTTGATCCTAAATCAAGAGATACATCTGGCGCAGCGTTCCCAATCCCAACACGATTTGTTGAAGAATCTACTACTAATGTATTTGAGTCCCAATTAAAGTCACCAGTACCACCAGTCAATGCTGTTAGAGTTCCAACACTGGTAATGTTTGGTTGGGCTGCTGTACTTAAAACACCTGCTAATTCACCACTAGATCCATAGATAACTGCTTTTGAGTTGACTACAGTATTAGCTGCTGATCCATCTAATAGATTTAATTCTGCTGCTGTTGAAGTTACCCCATCAAGAATATTAAGTTCTTCTGGAGTAGACGTAATTTGTGTAGCTGATACTGCTGCTAATACTGGTAAAGTTCCTGATACATTAGGTAACGATATGGTTCTGTCACCTGTAGCATCTATTGAGGTAAGAAAAGTTTCATGAGCATCAGCCGTAGCACCTTCAAAAACAACTTGGTTTGATGCGTTCATTTGGACAGAGTTGACTACTGTTTGAGTACCCGATACCGATATGTTTTCTACAGTCAATGTCCCTGTAGATGGATTGTACTGTAAGTTACCATCAGATTGTAGACCAATACTGGCAGCACCATCGAGATCATTAACAAAAGTTAAAGCACAGTTATTGTTACCACTTTCATTGTCACTTACGACAACATTGGTAGCAAGAGTAGCTAAAGCTACATCTATATTTGCAGTACCGTTAAATGAAGTCCCACCTATTGTTCTTGCTGTAGCTAATGCTGTAGCTGTTCCTGCAAGACCTGTAGTATCTTGGTTAAGTGTTCCTACCGTTAGATCAACGGTATTATCTGAGTCTTGGTAAGTAACTGTTATTCCAGATTCAGTATTTGAGCTAAACATAGCTCCAACTGTATCGCTGATGACTTCAGATAAATCTATGTTAGCTGTACCATTGAAAGATACACCATGTATCGTTCTCGCAGTTTGTAGTGCTGAAGCTGTTGAGGCATTTCCGCTTGTACTTTGATTTAAAGTGCCGATAGTAAAATCAATAGTGCCATCCGAATCTTGATAATCTACTGTTATGCCTGATTCAGTATTACTGGTCATCATAGCTCCAGTTATATCCTGAATTCTTTCATCGGTTAATGTATTTGCACTAGAAGCTGCCGCAGTCGCACTTGAGGCTGCTGCTGACTGAGATGAACTTGCTGCCGAGGCTGAGCTTGCACTAGCTGTAGCTGAATTGGCACTAGCTGTAGCTGAATTGGCACTATTTGTGGCACTGGTGCTGGCTTCATTGGCTTTAGTAGTTGAAGTTGAGCTACTTGCGGCTGCTGCATTTTTATATGTGTTGGCTAAATCTCTTGCTGCTTCACTAGCAGTCTTGGCTGTTTCTGAGGCTGACTGTGCTGCCACTGAAGCCGTTTTAGCAGTTGTACTTGATGAGCTAGATGAATTTGCGGCAGTTGCACTAGAGGCTGCTGCGGTGGCACTACTTGCTGCTGCTGTTGCAGATGTTGCTGCTGCATTTTTACTGGCTTCGGCTGCATTGACACTACCTTCAATAGCATCAGTTTCAGTGCTTGTTGCTCCTGAACTTGAATAAAAACTTGTTGTTGCCATTATTACTCCACGGACTATATATCTAATTGATAAGCAGGTCTTATAGACTGAAGACTGCCTGACATTTCAGCATCGTTAGCTTGTTCTTGTATTTCGGTTAAATAAATAAAATATGCATTTTCAAATGTAGCTCTTCGTTCATCAAGGTAGTAATCACTTGCATATACTAATGCTGCATAGCAGACTAAATCTGATGCAATATTCGTTAGTACATTTGTATCAGAATCAGAAGATAAAGCTGTATATTGAGCATAATAATTTAACTGTAGACTTCCACTTGTAGGCTCTGGATATAGTAAGAAAGACCCACCTTCTCTAGTAAAGAAATGAGGTGAGCCAGTTTGACCTGCTTTCTTATAATCCTGCATTTCTTTCATAGGTAATCTACTTAATGTGTGGTTATCGTAAATTAAATCTATGGCTTCTAAGAAATCATTTGGTATTGTTACTTTTGAGGTCTGAGCAGATATCGTGTATGTATGAGATTTTTCCATACTAGGTATTCTTAGTGCTCTTTGGATTCTAGCAATACCCTGATCTATAAAAGTATTTGCCAGTGCATCCGTTATATCACTACGATTTAGTAGTGCTTTAAAATGTGTTCTAAGATTACCGTAATTCATTATTAATAAACCTGTTTGTTAGTAGTTATGAAGGAATCAAGATTTTGCTGTCTTAATCGCTTTAGTATTTCTTTGGGAGGTTCTTTTAATGCATCAAAACCTTCTCTTTTCCATTGGTCATAAACTACAGCAGGTATACTTGCTACACGCATGTAGTCGCCTGCTCTAGTGCTCCTTGAATCCCACTTATCACTTTTTAAACCATCAATGTAACTTTGTGGTATATGCTGTTGATTTTGTAGAGTTAATATTGATTCTGGATCTTTAGCCAGACGTTGCTCAACATCATTAAAAGGTGTTTTTTTGTCTTTTGTTGACATGTAAATACTCCTTATATAATAAAAAAAAGGGAAAGATTAGACATAGTTAAGGAGAGCAAAATACTATATCTAACCAATCCCCTAATTTGTTACTTACGAAAGACCAGTAATCATTCCGCTATCGCTGAAAGCACTGTGTTTTACAGAAACTTCACCGACAACATTATGAGTGTCAGCATCGCCATTTTTAGCGAGTAAAGTTCTTGTAAATGGACGTAATGAAACAGTCTTGAACATTGATGGATCAATTAAGAAGCCATGTGTGCTTAGGTTCTGTCTATTAATTACAGTACGTAATTCACCAAAAGGTGTCAGGATTACGTCAATTACGTTGGTCAATGTTTTAGCATCAATCTCACGATTTCTACCAGTTGCAGTTGCAAAGCCCGCAACGATTGTTGCATCGGCTGGCTTAATCATGAATACAGATGGCTCAGAACCATTTGTATAACATGTTTGGTGTAAAGTTAACAATTTTGCTTCTGTTAAAGCATCTGTTGAGTTTGAACCTGCATCTAAAGTTGTAGATATCATTGCTGATACTGAAGCCATTTCTCTAGCAGTACTAGCGTTACCCGCTGCTACTGCATTTGAAATTCCAACCATTGCTCTTTCGTAATCGTTTTTAATTACTTTTAGAGTTTTACTTAATTGGAACGCAGTTTCAGTGGCGCGACCATGAGTTTTAACAGCGTCAGCAGTACCAGAGACAGCAAATGCCTCAGCTATAATCTGACAGGTGTTGCTCCGAAGTGTTGTCGGTGCGATAGTAATTGTAGAAGCGTCTGCTCCTTCAACTTTTTTGTTATCAGCACTAGCTCTTAATGCATCTTCCATCCACTCAAACGTTCTCGCAGTAGTCTTTTCGTTCTTGACCATGCTTTGAAAAGGAGTAGCAGTTGGAGATATCATTGCTATAAGAGATGAAACATCTTCGGCTTGTCCTACAGAAGTGTAGGTAGTATATGTAGCCATTTTGTTTTTCCTATATTTTTAAGTTAAAGATAATTATTTAAGATTCCCATCCCGCTAAGATTGCTGCTGATATGTCATCTAAATCATTACCACCCTGCGTCCTAAGTTTGTCGTAAGCTGCTTGCTTACGGACATCTTTAGTCTGCTTAGGTGACGGAGGTGCTTTCTTTGATCTTAATACTTTAGTTTTCTTAGCTTTCACCTTTTTAACATTGGCTGTCTTTTTAGATTTGTCATACAGCATTGCCTTATGTAATAACTTAATTACAGTCGGGTCTGAATACTGGTTAACTTCTTGTTCAGGCAATCCAGATGTTATAGAAAAATTACGAATCTGGTCATAAAGCTGTGTACTCCACTCAGGTATATCTTGTTTTAAGACTTCTATAGCTTTCTTAGCGTTTTCTTGCTGTTGAGCTACCATCTTTTCTTGAGCTTCAGTGTAAAGTTTTTGACTTTCTTCTTTTAAGTATTTCAAATCACTTTGAGCTTGATTTGCCTCATTGCGTAATAGAGCAAAATCATCAGCTTCCATTGTTTTGGAGGCTAATAACATGTCTACTTCGGAATAAGGTTTATATCGTTCCTCTGCTCTAGTTAACATACTTTGCATCACAAAATCAGCTTGTTTAAGAGCTTCATCTGCTTCTTTTCGAGATTGGGATACCTCTTGAGACTTTTTGGTAAGACTACTTTCTTGACCGTGTAATCGTTTCAATGACTTGACAGATACCTGTTCTACATTCCCATCAACCGTAACTTCGACAATAGCGTCATCAAGTAAGATTTCATTTTCTTCTTCTTCAGATTCATCGTCCGTTTCATCAGAAATTTCATCTTGATCTTCTGTCTCGCTTTCTTGCTCAGTTTCGTTTTCTTGAGATTCTTGTTCAGGGTCTTCATTCGTATCATCGCTTACATCGTTTTCAGTATCCTCGTTGACCGAATCATCATTTGTCTCACTTGAATCTTCGGTTGCCTCTAAATTACCTTCTTGGGATGACTTTTCAGCGTCCCTCCAGTTATTTAAAATGGCTTCAGCAGCTTCATCTATTGATAAGGCTACTGGAGACGGGGGGTTTTGCTGGACGTTATCATTTGACATGATCCTTTACTCCTCGTTTTTGCTGTTATCGCTTTTTTGTTTTTCATTAATTCCATCTCTTACAGAAACCCTTTGTTTTAAAGTATTAACAATATCTACTAAAGCTCTGTAATGATTGTAAGTTGTTTCTCTTTTTTCTGGCTTGTCAGGTTCGGAATTTATAAAAGCCTGAAAAGTTGATTCAACAAGTGCATTTATGGTGTTGGTGAATACAGGAGTACCCATCAGTTCTTCTGCATCGTCTCCTAATTTCACTAGGGTTTCTTCTTGGTTGCTCATTTTTGTCTCCTTTGATTAGACATAAAAAAGCCTCAATAAAGAGGCTGTGGGGGTTGTTACTTATTTTTCTTTTTAGGCGGTCTACCTCTTGTTCTTCCATAACTACCTTTTCCTGTTGGCATATTATTTTCCTTTAGTTTTTTTCTTGAATCCAGATTTCATAGCAGAATAAGATTTTGCTGAAATCGTACTGTTTTGTTTAGTTCTACTTGTACCTGCTTTTTTTCTTTTATTTATATTTTTATATAACGACAAAATACCTCCTTTTTACCTATGCGTTTGGACTTGCGATTGCTGTTATTTCATCTGCTTTGTTAGCTAATTCTAATTCAGCAGCATCAATAACTTTCTTGTGATCTAAAGTATCTTCTTTGATATCAACTTGATCTGACTGGATAGCAAATTGATTTTCAGCTTTCATAACATCTAATTCATGTTTAAGTTGAGCTTTTTCAATTTCACTTTGGAGTTTTGCTTCGCCCATGAGAGTTTGTCTCTCTTGGATTTCCATCTGTTTCTTAGCTAATTCCATTTGTAGCATTGCTGCTGGATCAGGTTGTTGTTCTGGTAACTGTTCAGGCGGTGTCAAGAATGTTGTAACATCTTTTATACCGTTTAACTCTAAAACTTTTTTCATTAACTCATATTGATTCTTAGGTGTATACATACGCTGTAAACTTGGATCTTGAGAAAATGTTTGATGCATACCTAGCATTTTTTGAGATTCTCTTTCTTGATCTCCATAGCCAAGATGTAAACTAATTGTAACGTCACGTTTATCAGCCCATTGCGCAGGTGTAATAGCAACATAGTCCCCACCAATATCAACAATCTTTTCTTGATCTTCGTTTTCGACACACAATGCGTATATCTCTTGGTACATTGGTTTGATGAATTGCGTTGCAAAGTGCCTCGCTATAATCTTTTGTCGCTGCTGACTCATTGATGTGAGCTGCTCTATCATTGCTGCGGAATTTTGCTTAGACACAGCATCTTTGTTTGTACCTTGAGAAATAGACGCAACACCAGTTGTATCCTCTAACTGCTCGTCTAACATCTTTATAGTCTGGAATACAAATGGGTTTAAATTAGGTTGCATCATTGGTGTTACAGCATCAGGGCGAGTTACATTGACGATACCACCTACCCTGTTATCTATAAGCTCTCTTGGGTTAGGTAAAGAACCTTTAGTTACCATATAACGTGGGTTATTAGTAACTACAGCATGATCTAATATTGATCTAGTTAATACGGTTCTAGCATTTTGTGTAGACACAACTTTGTCACCAAAGTTACTACCAAAGAAAGAATGAGGAATCGGGATGGGTGCGAATGTTATAAAGGGGATTCTGGTCACTTTCACTTTTGATAACAGTGCATTGCCAGCTTTGGTGATTCGCCATAATTCCGCTATTCCCGATCCCTCAATGTCTAGGTGTATGTATGCTTCTATAATCTGTACTGAACGTACTTGGTCTTGGTAATCGTTGTTGTTGAAGGCAAGACTAGATCCTACGTTATCAAATCTAGCTAATACCTCTGGATCTGTTTCATGGTCAACATCAGAATGATCTCCAATCTTCCCAATAATTTCTTCTGAATAACCTTCTGCTCTTAGCTCAGATAAAGTTTTTCTAGTTCTATGAGCAATAAAAGAAACATCATTTAAACTTTTGGCTTGTGGTTCTACCAAAAATTCTTCAGGAGCTATATTTTCAATAACAACTTGTGAGGTATCTCTTGATACTAATATTTCCCCAGATGTAAAACCAAATTCATCTACTTCACTATCGCTTAACTCAATGTTATCTTGAGATATAAGCATATCTAATTCATCAGGGTTTAAATTTTCAAAGTATTCAGGAGTTACTTCTTCTTGTTCTTGCCAATAGACTTTTGCTACCCCATTTCTTGCCACTAAAGCATCGTGTATAACGCTACTCATAACGCTAAACATATCGTTTTGCCTATGAGCTACATAATTAACATAATTAGTACAAGTGTTTGCTTGGGGTACATCGTCAGCATTTACTGCATCGAATTTGACTGTATTTACAGCACCGCCACTAGAGAATGTTTCTAATAATGCTGATTTCATGGATTCTACTGCATCGTATACATCTTGTGATACATATTTAGAATTACCTTCATGTACAGGTTTAGGTAATTTTGCATTGTAATAGTCAATTACCCTAGTACGTTCACTAGATATCTCAGAATCGTAGTAACCTACTGCCTGACTAACATTATCATCTACAAGTGCAATAATGTTTGTATCATCCAATTTATCAAATTGTTTTTTTGCCATGTTTAAACCATCTCAATATAAAAGTCGTCATTAAATTTAACAGGTTGCCACGCGCCTTCATGAACGTGGTTAGCTAAAGCTAAAGAAATAATAGTATCGTCAAAAGCTCCTGCTTCTGCTTGCATTGCACCAGATTCAGTGACTATGTAAGCCATCATTTCTTTAATAGTTGTTTTATCATTAAGTTCCACATCGCTTTCACGCATTGCAGCTCTTAATTGATCTATTATTAAAGGTTTTGTCTTTGATGTTGTAGTAAACCCAAGCTTTATAGTTTCTCTGTCTGTCAGTTTATCCACCTGTACTTCAGTATAAAAATTAGGATAATTCATATCTTTTGCAAGACGAGTACAGGTTAGTATTCCGTGTGAGTTATTCTCTACACAGATAAAAGCTTGATTGTAGTATTCACCTAATGCATAAAGAATTTCAGAAAAATAATCAGGGTGAACGTGACCACGCCAAATAGCTACTTGCCTTTTTTTAGAGTCTAGAACTTGAGCTACACTGTAGTCACCATTTCTTACACCCATCGCAACGTCAGCGCCTATAACATACTGTTCACTATCTTGATGTTTTCTATAGGTAGTTAACTCACCTCTAGCATTACTGACAAACTCGTCACCTTCTAAAGCTAGTCTGTCTATTAAATCAGGAGTTTTTACTAATATTTTCTGTAGTTGCTCTGGGTTAAACACAGGTCTACCAGTAGTTAAAAATGCTTCTTCTGGCTCTGCTGGGTATTCTTGTCTAAACAAATCAATACCGTTTTGAGCTATTTTTCTCCGCCTGAACATGAGTTGTTCATCGTCTAAATCATAATCTTTACTTAGATCATTTTCATCAGGCGTTCTTTCAAAGTTTTTAGGTACACTTTCTCGGTAGTTTGGGTCTGTAAACCACGGTATAAAACAGGGTACAAAACCATTACTACCATCACATGCACCTCTCCATAGATCGTAGAAAACACCAGATATACCATTGGCTGTTGATTCTACAAATATAGCTGTACCTTTTGTGTTTGGTACTGCTTGTGTTAATCCGTTCCAGTTATCTAATGCCGTACTTTTTTGCCAGAAAGCAAGTTCTGAAGCATGGACATGAGTTAGAGTTTCACCTCGTCCAATACTTTCACCACCTGCTGTTGCGACCACATATCCAGAATCTAAAACATCAAAGTTTATTTCTCTTCTAGATGCATATTTTGTATGTGGTTTTAAGATATCAGGGCAATGCTCATGAAACCTCTTTGTCATATCAAACAGTGCTCTTGTCGAGTCTGCTGCATGGGTTACAACCATTGCTTTTCTTGCAGGGTTCTGACTTACAGAAAAATAGAAATAACCACCTGTATAAGTAGATAATCCTTGTTGTCTTGCTTTAAGAATTATGACTCTGATTTTACCTTCAGTAGCCATTTGGTCTTTGATTACTTTATTAAGTATTTCTTGTGCTGGATTTAATTCAAGCGGTGCTATTTTTCCTTCTTTTGTTCTTATTTTTAAAGCTGATTTGGCATAGAAACTAAAATCATTCAGTAACTTCTTTCTTACTTCCGTCAGTTTCTTGTTCATCCGTTTGCTCTTCCTCAATTAATAATGAAGCCAAAAAGTCTTCAGCTTTACTAATAGATACATCACTTTTAGAGGCAGGTTTTGATTTAGTAAAATCTAAAACAAGTCTAGCTGCTGCAAGACGTTCTCTAGTTTCACCTACAAGACGCATTACTTCTACGGCTGTAGACAAAGCTTCTTTTTGATACTCGTCTTCAATGTTGTATTTTTCGCTCATAATTTTTGTTACCTCTTGTGCTTCTTTTTTTGCTTTTGCTCTTAATGGTTCAATAGTTTCTTTTCTATAACCATCTGGTACACCTTTTGGTCTACCTCCGTTTTTTCTGGGTTTTGTTGACCACTGTTTTCTTAGTTCCCTTCCCTCTGGAGTTGACATTAGCGTTGCGAAGTAATTTTTCTTCGGTGCTTTCGTTGGGTGCTTTTTCTTTTTGGGGGGTGCTTTTAATCGTGGTTTTCTCATCTATGTTATCCTCCAGAATATCTAATATTACTTTACGAGTACCCAGACTGGCTGTAGACAACATCTCAGGGGGTAGTTGATTTCGTAGTTCTTTATATATTATTTGTTTGGATTGGTTAGAGAGTGTTTTGTGGGATTTTACTAAGTCTATCTTGAGTAAAATATTTAAGTAATCTACTGCATTGTTATTCATGTGGCTCTCCTGTTTCTAAAATGTTAAGGGGATATAGCTCCTTGTTGTAAATTTCTAATATATTCCCTTCTTCTATCTTCTTCAGCTTGTTGTTGAATACCAGATGCTTCAAGCACTCTTGAACTTTGTAAAGTAGGGTTATAAATTGGGTTTAAAATACTATTTACATTAGAAAATTGATTTAAAGCAGGGTTGATAGCGCCTTTAAATTGACCAGCGCGCAAAGCTCCTTCACCTAATAATCGCGGTGATGACAGAACTGTAGAAGCAGCAGCTAAACCTGCAAGTGGTAGATTACCTGTTGAAGCAGCAGCAAGTCCTCCTAATCCCCCAGCGCCTGCTAGGTACTTACCAAGACCTTTTGGGATAACACTGTCAGTAGATCCAGCTGCTAATTGATACCTTAAATTTGGCTGGTTTCCTTTTTCAGCAAGTTCATCTAATAGGTTTCCTTTAAGTCCAAAACTTGTGTTTACATTATTACGAGTAGTTGCTTGTAATTTCCTTGCTATAGCTTCTACGTCTTCTATTTTTCCTGATCCAAGAGCTTTCTTAACTTGATTTTGTAAAGTTATAGATTCCTCATAAAGTTTCATTACAGGCGTGTATTCTGGAAACTCAGATACAATAGTATTTCGTATATTGTTTTCAAAATCAGAAACAAAAGCCTTAGAATTTCCAGCTTTAGTTGCGTCAGGCATAAAATCATTCATTGATCTTTTTAGAAAATCTAAACCTTCAACGGTATGTAAATCTGGATTAGCTACCCACTCATCTACAAAAGCCTGTATTTCTGTCATTTTGCTTTTAATTTCTGGGGTTGCTACCTCTCCTTTTTTTGTAGCTTGTGTAAATTTAGATTTAGTTTTATTAAAATTATCTAAAACAACTTGTGGGTTAACTTTAGTTTTGTCTAGTTTAAGGTTAGCCATACCTTCTCTGTACTTAGCAGCTCTGTTGGCTGCTAAAGTGTCTAAACCTTTTTTATATGAGATAACAGGCTCTAATGCTGTTTCAAAACTTTTATCAGCAGCCATTTGTGCCCTCATTAAAGCTGTAGTTTCTTTACCTTTTTGTGCACCTTTAAATATATCAGTTAAAACACCGTCCCCTATTCCAGCTTGTGTTTTGAATAATTTTCCAACGGTAGCTTCATTTAAAACAGCTAATCCTTTAGGTGTATTTTTAGCAGTTTGTAATAATATATTTGTTGGATCTATAGCTTTTGTTGTTTTACTTAATATATTACTGGTCTTTAATGGAATTCTAGCAAGACTTAAAGGGATAGCTACGTCTGCCATAAATCCTACAGGATCTTGTGTAAAAGTTTCTTTTGCTTTATCAAAACTACCATATCTATCTACATAAAATTCACCAACGGCTTCTGCCATTTCTAAGTTTTTTTGATATTTAGGTTCTCTATAAGCTTCAGGTATTGCTGCCTGTATTACACCTAAACCTAACTCTGCCACTGAATTTAAAGTATCTATTGGGCTTAATAAAGGAGTTAAAGTATCAGAAACAAATTTAGATGTACTAGAAGGGATATTACCAATAGTTTCTGCTGCCCTATCTTTAAAAGTTTTTTGTTTGGCTTTTTGTTTTTTTAATTCTTCTAAAGTTTTCATGGTCTTCTCTTATCATTGCGTCTAAGCACTTCTTCTTCAAGAGTTTTTTCCCATAAAGAACCGTCATTAGCAACTCCAAAAGCTTCTTCTATTTCTTTGTCAGACATATTAATTATATCCAGTTTGTAATCTTTGACTAAATCCCTAGAAAAATCATCTACCGTATATGGTTTTCTTTTGTAACCAGCTAAAGAAGAATTGTTATCTTCATAGTAAGACACACTATCTTGTTCGCTCTCAATAATTTGTTGAATTTGAGATTTTAAATCTAGCAATCTCTCTAAGTTTTCTTCTGCCGATAGATTTGGGTTGTAGCCTCTTAATATTAAAGCTTCTCCTTCTTTTTCAGTGAACTGACCGCCTAGAATTTCTTTTAATGATTGCTGAACAACTGCTGCTACTCTTTCTTGCGCCATAACACCTTGTTCGTTAAAATACGCTGCTAACGAAGGTCTATTAGCAATTATACCTTGTGGAATCCCTGAGATATTGACTCCATTTTTAGCTGCATATTCCAGAATTTGTTGTGCATCTTCTAATTTCTCAAGGTTTCCTATATTTTTAGCACCCCTTCCTTTTTCCCCGATATAATTAACGTAGAAAGTCCCAAAACCTTTATCGGTAGAAACTTGACCTACAGTTAAAGGTTCATCAAATTCGCGACCTTGTTTTCCAGCAGTTTGTCCACGCGATTTTCCGTAAGCAAGCACTGGATCATATTTTCCAACACTTCCTATACCTACAATATCGTCTATTTCTTGTTTTAAAAGCTGTCCTCTTGGTGACTGCTGCTCTTCTACAGTCATATTTTGATATTCTTCTCTTTTAGAGTTTAAATATTGTGAATTTTGTATTAGGGCTGTGGGGTCTAGTGAGCCATCATCTCCAGCATTATTAATCATAGCTACTTTTTGTCTACCTAAGTTATCCATGCTCGCTAATTGTAATCTTAACATTCTGTCTTTGTCGGTTTGTTGTAAAGTTCTGTTGTAGTCATCTATACCGCTTTTAGTTTCACCTAAAGCACCTAAAGCAGCAGACAAACCTTGAGGAGCAGCGCCTACCATACTAAGTCCCATCCTAGTTAAACCCTCAGCACCACCAATACCACCATAAGGGTTAGGTTGCTGTAGGTTTTGATTTAGGTTGTTAACAGACTGTCTTGCTTTGTCGTACAAAGCCAAACCTTGAGTTGTGAAGTTTCTACTGTTAGCCATTATTTCCTCTATTTTAAGTTCTTATGTTTCCAAAACTATTTTGGTTAACGTATTGATTATTAGGTGGGTAGTAGCCTACCGGCTGTTGCTGCGCTGTTGTTGGGTTACCAAATGCACCTGCAAACTGGTTATATGCTCCTAGTCCTGCCATAGCTCCACCCAATGCACCTGCTCCAGTGCTGGAAGTTTTAACTATAGGATTCTGTGGTGAATTAGTAACTGCGTTACCCAATATTCCTTGTTGGTAAGCAATTTGCTGCTGCAGTGGGAAGTCTCTAGCTTCATTAAATCTATTGTATTGATCTGTCATAAAACCTTGATCAAAACCTCG
>TARA_R110001592_G_scaffold1874_22_pt1 | contig 13618 bp, 13 predicted proteins | sample TARA_R110001592 | Tara Oceans TARA_R110001592 (sample SAMEA4398387) | marine metagenome | biome: Polar Biome; feature: [SRF] surface water layer (ENVO:00010504); material: water (ENVO:00002006), including particulate matter (ENVO:01000060) such as... | depth 5 m
TTAAATACATCTCCCGTGTCTCCATTTACGTTAATAAAGCCCCAACACCACACAAAGACTGCCATGTACAAGTTTTCAATCTGCCTGGGGAACACAATCGTTAAATTGGACTCTTAGACAGATGCAAACAAACCCCGGTGCGAATTTATTTTAAATTCGCATTGAGATTTATTCGTAATTTGCACATCACAAACCCATAGACGCTGCTTTGGGTGCGACAAAACGCCGCAATTATAAACCCGTTGAATGCGCCAGCGCTACTCTGCTGCAGAGGAATAAGCAGTAACTTATACAATAAATTCAGCTCGTCCCGGCCGCCCACACTAATTAAAGTGTTGATCTAAATCAAAAACCACTAGATATAGGGTAAAATCTATTTTAATTCCGATATCCAGATCGGTTTAAATCCGCTCTAATTCTGTGCAGGCACACTACGCACTCAGCTATTTACGCGATATATTTGCGCAATGACCCCTATGCAACACGCCAGCCGCCGTATCCGAGCACTTTCCGGGCCAATGATCCTTGCGAATCTGTCTGTGCCACTACTGGGTATTGTAGATACGGCTATTCTTGGTCACCTGAATGATAGTCGCTATTTAAGCGCAGTCGCCATCAGTAGCAGCTTGCTTGCCTTTTTATACTGGGGCTTTGGGTTTTTACGAATGGGCACCACGGGTGCCAGCGCACAAGCACATAACCACAACGAGAGCGCTGGCCTGCTAATAAAGGCGCTGGCGTTTAGCTGGGTAATCGCAATATTTATATTATTTGCGGGTCACTCGCTAAGCCATATCGGCCTGTCGCTAATGAACGCCAACGACTCCTTAATGGCCCTAGCTCAAAGCTATCTGCACATCCGCCTATACAGTGCACCCGCCGTTTTGGGAACCTATGTGGTGGTTGGCTGGCAAATCGGCCAGCAGCAAACTCGCTGGCCGCTGGCGATTGCACTCACCAGCAACATCATCAATATCGCCCTAGACTATGTCTTTGTCATCAAACTCAATCTCTACAGCGATGGCGCGGCAGTCGCCAGCGCCATCAGCGAATATTGTGGCTTTGGCTTGGCACTTTGGTCGGTGCGCTCGCCACTGAAACACATCAGCAAACTCGGCATTGGCCATGCATGGCTACAAGGCCCGAAGCTTAAACAGCTACTTACTAGCAATTTTCAACTTTTCATTCGCACCGCGGCTCTATTATTTAGCTTTGCTTTTTTCACGGCCCAAAGTGCAACACTGGGCCAGAATCAACTCGCCGCGAACGCGATACTGATCCAATTAATGATGATTAGCGCCTACGGCTTGGATGGCTTTGCCCACGCGGCAGAAGCCTTGGTAGGGGAGGCCTATAGACGACGTGATAGGGCACTACTAATCACCACCTGCCTGGCCTGCGCTAAGTACTGCGCGGTAACCGCGGTAATGGCAAGCGCTGCGCTATTCATATTCAAGTCTGCCATTATCGGCGTCATGACAGATTTGCCAGTCGTCGGCCAACTAGTGCGCCAGTATTATTACTGGATAATCTGGCTGCCATTACTATGCGCACCCAGCTACCTCCTAGACGGCATATATATCGGCTCGCTAAAAACCCAGACCATGCAATGGTGCATGTTATTTTGCGTCAGCGCGGTGTACCTGCCGCTTTGGGCTGCCACCCAGAACTGGGGCAACCAAGGGCTCTGGCTTGCCTTTAGCGCATTCAATTTAGCTCGCGGCCTAAGCTTAGCCCTGTTGTTTCCCTACAGTATTCTTAAAAATATACCATCTCGGTAATCCGACCCTCGCTACTATACGTAACATCCTCGGTCTCAGAAAAATCGTTCTTAACAGCGCCTAACTGTGACGCCGCTCTAGTTCCTTGATGATAGGCATTGATTAAGGCATACAGCTAGGTAACAATATTTGTGTATATCGGTATCAAAATTGATTGCCCTGTTTTTACACCCGATTTTCACGTCATTTTTTGAAGAGGTATGACCAATGAAAAAGTCCACATATTTACTCCTAGGCTTGTTTCTTAGCCTGATAAGTAGCAGCGTATTTGCTCAGTGTGCTGCACGCGCCGTGTTCCGCGCTCCTGATATTCCTGAATTACGCGATACCAGCTTTGAACAGGTCGCTCAACTTGAAGAGGCGGTCAGAAACTATCTTGCGGACGCTGAACAGAAACTGGAAGAGTGTGGCAATAGAGTGTCCCCACTTAGCTATAACCTTGCCGTCGATCGCATGGAGCGAGTCGCCAAGGGTTACAACGAGCTAGCCGAATTTTATAACCGGACCAATGGTGTCACAGAAGTGAAGGTCGCGATTAACTAAGCTTTTCTCAAGGAGTGGCCTGTCTTAGAAGACAGTGCCTAAACCCACAGCCTAGCCAAAATACAGGTTGTGGGGCCTATCTTTTTTTGTACCTAAAACATGCAAACCGTTTGCTGCACCGACGCTACTATTCGGCCACGCTCAGCACGCCAAATTTTTAGCTGCCGTCTTTAATAACTGCTCACAGCGCAGCGCAGCGGAGCCCGCAATATCCCGATTTGGTATAATCAAAAACAAATCGGCATAGCGCTCCCCGCCTTCATTTAATGGCAAGGGCAGAATTTCTCCACTCTCCAATTCCGCCCGCACCGCTATTTCGGGCAGCCACGCAAACCCCAAACCACGCGCCACCGCGCTTATCGATATATCCATACGACTTACCGTTAGACGCTGGGCGGCGTCCAGCCAGCCCGAATCTCGCTTTTTGCGAACCCCAGAATCCATTACCACCACTTGTCGAAATGGCCGTAAATCCCGATAGTCTAAGCTGCGCTCCAGCATATGTAAGGCATGATGGCGGTGCGCCACCGCAATAAACTTCACTCTCAACAAGTGATCGCCAAGAAAACCCGGTGGCACGATACCAGTAATCGCAACATCGCAGCGCCTCTCAAGCAGAGCCTCTTCAGCACCACTCAACACCGTTTCAACGCATTCAATACGAGTATTCGGACAGCTTTCGCTGAGCTCATGCAAACAATCTAACATTGCATGACCGGGGAAAAGGGCATCACACACAATTCTTAGCTGAGGCTCCCAACCTGCCGCGACGGACTTGGCGGACTGCTCTAGACGCAGGGCTTCATCAATTAAGCCCCGCCCACGGCGGTAGAGCACTTGGCCAACTTCTGTCAGCTCAGACTTCCTGCCACGAATTTTAAAAACCTTAACACCTAGCTGCTCTTCCATTTTCTGGATGGTATACGTCACCGCAGACTGACTTTTGTGTAAAACCTCCGCAGCGCGGGCATAACTACCCTCATCCACCACCGCCAAAAAACAGTGCCACTGCTCAAGATTCGTTTTAGGGCCTAACATACATCAATTTTCCTGATCATTATTAGCAATAAATTGCGCTTTTTAAACAACTTTATCAATATTTTAATGGGCCCAGCTAGTAACGTAAGACATTAATCCCGGAGCACCTTATGACTAACATTCTTCATATCAATAGCAGCGTATTTGGCCAAGGCGGCACATCCAGTCAAATGAGCCAAGAATTTATTCAGGCTTTGCGCAATAAACAGGACGACTCCACCCTGATTTTTCGCGACTTACACGAAAACCCACTGCCGCATTTAGACGGCGAGCGATTCACCGCCTTTGTCACACCGGCAGAACAACGAAGTCCTGCCCAGCACGCCATAGTCGCGGAATCAGATATCCTGATAAATGAACTGCGCGATGCCGACATTATTGTGCTCGGGATGCCACTCTACAATCTTGGCGTGCCATCCACATTTAAAGCCTATATCGACCATATTGCCCGCGCCGGTGAGACCTTTCGCTACACCGCTAATGGTGCACAGGGTCTATTAAACGATAAAAAAGTATATGTTTTTGCAGCCCGCGGTGGCCAATACCTCGACACGCCAATGGATACGCAAACCCCGTATCTGCGGCATATTTTGGGCTTGATGGGTATCAGTGATATCGAATTTATTTACGCGGAAGGCTTAAATATGGGGCCCGAGCTTGCCAAGCAAACATTGACTAACGCCCGCAAGCAACTGCTTGACAGGGTCGCCTGAAGCCACGCGCCAGAACACACTAGGGAGAATGATCATGACGATTCGCACAGTAACTCGTATTATTCCAGCCCGCGCCACCTCTGACGGTGCAGGCGTGAAATTAAAGCGCAGTATCGGGCAATCTAACTCCGCAAGGCACGATCCGTTTTTGATGCTTGACGAATTTTTTTCTGACGAGCCCGCCGACTATCTGGCAGGATTCCCCTCGCATCCCCACCGTGGCTTTGAGACCGTGACCTATATGCTAGAAGGTCATATGCTCCACGAAGATCATCTTGGTAACAAAGGCCATCTTCGTGACGGCGGCGTGCAATGGATGACGGCGGGGCGCGGTGTTATTCACTCTGAAATGCCGCAGCAAGAAGCAGGTCGGATGCGCGGTTTTCAACTGTGGATTAATTTGCCCGCCGCGGAGAAAATGCAAGCAGCAAGTTATCAGGACATCCCGGCTGCAAATATCCCTCAGTTAACACTCAGCGAACATAGCAAGGCCACCCTCATTGCCGGTCGCAGTAAAATCAACGGTATCGACGCCATCGGCTACATAAATGGCAAAGACGGCAAAGAACTAAGTACCGACCCTGTTTATATCGACTTGCGGCTCAGCGCGGGCGAGGGCGCAGACGTCATGCTAGCTAAAGCCCACAATGCATTTGTATATGTGTATGAGGGCAGTGTAATCATCGGCGATGAGCATATCGCCAACAATTGCAGCGCCTTGCTAAGCGCGGGCGAACAGCTAAAAATCAGTTCACCTAAGGGGGCACGCCTTCTTATTCTAGCGGCTAAACCCATTGGCGAAGCCGTAGTGCAATACGGGCCATTTGTAATGAACTCCAGCGAAGAAATTGAGCAAGCCCTTCAAGATTACCGAGACGGGGTTCTCGCCATCGCCTAGCGCTACGTAGCAAAGCCGCCTATAACGTGGATACTGGAGAAAGTATCTGCGCAAGCGAATCCAGGCCGGAAATATCTCGCCTATCCTTGTAATCGGCAACACCAAAAAGCACTAAGAAAAACAACTAAATAGCTAAAACTCATCGAAGCTAATTTTTTGCTGACTAAAACCTACGGGCACTATCAACAACATTGTATTTACGCTTTTGATTCAAGCGCGATATAGTAGGGGCTTGGCTCTAAAGGAGTATATTTTATGACGACATCAATGTTGGTACGCGACGTAATGACCTCACCGTCGCCAATGGTAAAACAAGGCAGTGACTTGGGCGAGGTCGTAAAAACCTTACTTAAACACGGCGTGTTTGGCCTTCCCGTCGTCAATGACCTTCATGAACTTGTCGGCTTTGTTTCGGAGCAAGATTGTATCCACTCGGTGTTAGTCAGTAGCTACCACTGCGAAGGCTCACCCAGCGTCGACGATGTAATGAGTCGCGAAGTATTGGCCGTAGAAGCGAACTCTTCTATTATCGACCTTGCCCAGCAAATGGGTAAAAACAAACCCAAATCCTATCCTGTAACCGAGGACGGCAAGTTAATAGGTCTTGTCACCCGCAGCGCTATCCTAGAATCACTCTGGGATAACCGCACCAGCTGTGACTTGCCCAACAGCAAACTTTAATTCCTCACGTCACCACAATTCGCTGCCAGCGACAACGCTGCAGCGATATCCTTGGAACGACGCTTTAAAGGAATAGCGGTATGAAAAGCCTACCTTGGCGAGTTTTGATTTTCAGCCTATTATTCTTTTGCACACTCTTCGCGACGACATCATTCGCAAAGACACTGACTGACATTCCTTATGGCACCGCCAAGGAACAAAAACTCGATATCTATCTGCCGGACAAGGCCGCAAATAGCCCCATTATATTTATGGTTCACGGCGGCGCATGGCGCTTCGGCGACAAACAAAATCGAGGCCTAGTAAAATCCAAGGTAGCGCGCTGGGTTAGCAGGGGATGGGCTTTCGTTTCTATAAATTATCGCATGCTGCCAAATACCGCCCCAGACCAACAGGCAGTTGATGTGGCAAAGGCCTTAGCTTATGTGCAGACCCACAGCGCAAAATGGGGCGCAGATAGCTCGAAAATAATTGTCATGGGACACTCAGCAGGCGCCCATCTAGTATCACTGCTGGTAACGGATCCCAGCTTGTCAGACAGCAAGACATTACCGCAGATTAAAGGCGCCATTCTATTAGACACCGCAGCCTTAGATGTCAACCGCCTCATGACTCAAAAACATGCTCGCCTTTATGATCGAGCTTTTGGTGACAATCCCATTTATTGGCGCAAAGTCTCCGCAATAGAACACCTCCATAACAAAGTAAAACCGGTGTTATTAGTCTGCTCAATACAGCGCGAAGACAGCTGTGAACAAGCTAATTATTTCGTCAACAAAGCACTTAAACTGGGCGTGAAAGCACAGCAATTACGCATCGACTTGTCCCATAGTAAAATCAATACCTCACTCGGTGATAACAACCTCTACACTGATCAAATTGAGGATTTTATTCGCACCTTAGATCCATACTTCAATGCCTATTTACAAACGCGCGCCAGGTGACCGAGACCATTTATGCAAGGAACGCTCAATATTATTCTACTTACCGCCGCCGCCGGTGCCTGCATTCCTATTGGCGGCCTGATAGCCAGTCAGACACGGATTCAACAGAAGTGGTTGGATGAAGAATTTCGCCACTCAGTCATCGCCCTAGGCGCAGGAATTTTACTTGGCGCCGTCGCCATCGTCTTAGTGCCAGACGCTTTGGAACACCTAAATCATTCTCCCTGGGCCATCGCATTGATGCTAAGTGGCGGCTTGATATTCTATTGGCTGGAAAAGTATCTGGATATTCACCGCCGCTCAGCACCGCAATTTACCGGCATGTTACTAGACTACGTCCCCGAGTCACTGGCTCTTGGCGGTATTGCCGCCAGTGGCGCAGACACGACTATGCTACTTGCGGTACTCATCGGCCTGCAGAATTTACCAGAGGGCTTCAACGCCTACAAAGAGCTCACTGACACCGGTCGATCATCGAATAAAGTTTTACTATTAATGCTGGCGTTGGTGCCACTTGGTCCGCTCGTCGGCTTAGCCGGTTATACGGCGCTTGGCGATCAACACGAAATTCTTGGCAGTATTATGCTGGTAGCCAGCGGGGGTATTCTCTATCTCATATTCCAAGACATTGCACCGCAAATACCAATCCGCAAACACCGAGGCCCACCGCTCGGTGCCGTTATCGGGTTTAGTATTGCCATGCTAGGTTTAGTTCTTAACCAATACTAGAGCGGGGTTTATTTACATACCACGGCGGTATACGCTCAGTGATACTTTACCTACCGCCGTTTATTCAAAGGGTTTTTATGCGACTTCTGCTCATGGTCACCATCTCAGTCTTACTCTGCGCATGTGGGCTTTCATCCTATGATCAATCTCGCGAATGGCGCCTGCAAGAGTGCGAGAAAGTACTAGACAACACTGACCGCGCCAACTGTAAAACTAATACCCCGGACTATAAATAAAGAGGTACTTTGGCCCACTCTCGCCGATTTCTTAACACCCATAAATACCACTTTATAAGCAATGGCTGCGGCCTACAGCTAGCTCAACATCCATGCAATCCAAAACCGCCAAAGTATCGTCGCAAGGGATACCCAGCATTCTCAGAATCAATGTTTACAGTGAATAAATAGTGTTAAGCTTCCGCGATATTAAATAATCATTGCTTAAAATTGTATGGCTGCCCAAGTCACAATTTCGGCTAAATAGGGGGAGACCTATGACACAACACAAATATGACATCGTTATTTTCGGCGCCAGCAGCTTTGTCGGCGAGATCCTGTGCCAGTACTTGAGCAAAAATCGAGAAGAGCCTGCTTTGCGCTGGGCGATTGCCGGTCGCTCCGCTGCAAAACTTGAGGCGGTTAAAGCCAAACTAGATAAAGCAGATTTAGATATCATTATCGCCGATGCGGCTGATGAAGAATCATTGCGGGCACTCTGCGCCCAAACAAGCGTTGTCACCACCACCGTCGGCCCCTACGCGCTTTACGGCGAGCCCTTAGTGAAAGTCTGCGCAGAAACAGGCACCGACTACTGCGATCTAACCGGCGAAGCACAGTGGATACGCCAAATGGTAGAACGCTACGACGCAACGGCAAAGGCATCTGGCGCACGCATTGTAAATTGCTGTGGTTTTGATTCTATTCCCTCTGATTTAGGCGTGTATTACACCCAGCAACAAAGCCAAAATCTATTTAAAGAAAATTGTAACGACATCAGCATGCGCGTAAAAGCGGCCAAAGGCGGATTATCTGGTGGCACCTTTGCCAGCCTAATAAATGTCATGAAGGAGGCATCGAATAACCCTGCTCTGCGCAAGGAACTGAGTGACCCGTATTCGCTCTGCGTCGACGACACCACCAAAACACGTCAAGTTAATACCGGGCTAGCGCAGTTCGATAAGCTCTCAGGCAGCTGGACAATTCCTTTCATCATGGCGGCCATCAATACTCGGGTCGTACATCGCACTAATGCTTTGCTAAAAGAAGCTTATGCGAAGCCATTTTTATACGACGAGGCAATGATGGTCGGCAAAGGTTTTGGCGGGCGGCTGCGCGCGGGCGCTATGGGTGGTGGACTGGCCGGATTTGTGGCGGCTGCCAGCCTTAAGCCTGGACGCTGGGTTCTTTCACGGGTGCTGCCTTCACCCGGAGAAGGTCCCAGCCCAACCGACCAAGAAAATGGCTTTTACGATTTGATTTTTTATGGCAAAACCGCATCGGGCAAAAAGCTACAATGTCGCTTAACCGGAGATAGAGACCCGGGTTATGGCTCAACCGCAAAAATGCTTGGCCAAGCCAGCATTTGTCTCGCCCGCGACATTGATAAAACCCAGGTTGGCGGCGGCCTGCTCACACCCGCGAGTTGCTTTGGAAACGCCTTGATTGAACGTTTAAAATCCTATTCAGGTCTCACCTTTAGCCTTATTAAATAGGTGTTTTAAAAACTGCCAGTAATCACCTTGGTTACTGGCAGTCATCTTTTCAAAACAACAACGAAACTAACAAGCACTTATGCGGATTAGCCACATCTAAAATGGCCACATCAGCAATAAGGCTACTATCCAAACGTCGCGACATCACGCTCGCTCACCCAAATTAGGGCTTCATCTTTTTGCAAAGGAATAAAGTGCTCAACTTCAATATTAGGAAAGGCACGTTTAATGAGCCTAGATCCCCGCGTAAACCAGCGCGCCTCACCAAGAATGGCTGTGCGTGTAAAACGATTTATATACTTAGCTAAAAACTGCATTTCTTTGAGCCAAGCTCGTATCGTAAAGCCGTCAAAATGATCAAGTTCGATAAAAATATTTAAATTATCTTCGTCAATCAGCTTGCGCTCAAGCTCCGTCAAAATAATTTCTATATCGGTATGATTAATCTTGCCAGAAACCCTAACACCTACAACGTGGGGGAAAGGAAGGGTTAACAACTCCAGCATGGAATTTCCTCCGCAAATATTTTATTAAAAGTATAGGCAAGTTCATCACATTTACGTTCCCTACAAACGCGAAATGCCTATTATTTTTTAATGATCGCTTCGATTTCTGCCGTCTCGAGGATCAATTAAAGTTACAATCCGAACTTCATCCTCATGAGCAAGCACCTCTTCGCCGGGTCGGGGCTGATTAACTCGTGTTGGTGGCTCTTCAATTTTACCCGTGTCATCGCGTATAGATTCTTTAAAGCCACAGCGGACGCACTCACGAATTTGCTCTAAATCAGAAACCCGATACATCACAGTTTTGTCCATCTCGGCGCACTTTGGGCAAACCGCACCTGCGATAAAACGACGTTGATTGAATACCGTAGCCATAACTATACTCCCTTTGCTACAGCGATACCGGCGTGTCGCAGCAAGGCGTCATTCGCTGGCGCGCGGCCACGAAAATTCCTAAACAACACATCCGCGTCTTCTGAACCACCGCGCTCAAGAATCTCTGTCCGGAATTTTTTGCCTACCTCAACATTCATAACGCCCTGTTCTTCAAATAGCGAAAATGCATCTGCCGACAAAACCTCGGCCCACTTATAACTGTAGTATCCCGCCGCGTAACCGCCAGCAAAAATATGCGAAAAACTATTTTGAAAACGATTAAATGCCGGCGGCTGAAATACCGACACTTGCTGACGCACGTCATTAATCACTGCATCAATATCAGCCTCGTCACTTATTTCGGATTGCATATGTAATTTAAAATCAAACAGGGAAAATTCAATTTGTCTGAGCATTTGCATGCCAGACTGAAAGTTCTTAGCGGCTAATAACTTATCAAGCAAGACTAGCGGCAATGGCTCTCCGGTTTGATAATGTGCCGATATATCTGGAATGACCGACTTTTCCCAACACCAATTTTCTAGAAACTGACTGGGTAACTCCACTGCATCCCAGGCAACACCGCTAATACCCGCCACGCTTAAGCAATCTATCTTGGTAAGCATATGATGTAAGCCATGACCAAACTCATGGAATAAAGTGGTGACCTCGTTGTGCGTTAACAGCGAAGGGCGCTCGCTGGTTGGCGGTGAGAAATTACACACCAAAAAAGCCACCGGTTGCTGCACACCTTCATCATCTAATATACGACGACCACGGGCATTGGCCATCCAAGCACCGCCGCGTTTATTACTTCTAGCATATAAATCTAAATAGAAATGCGCGAGCACCTCACCATGGCGTGATATGCGATAGCAATGCGCATCGCTATGCCAAAAATCGACATCATCAAGGGCGCTTATCTCGATATCAAACAACTGCCCCGTGATCTTGAACAAGCCACTCATTACCTTTTCAGCTGGGAAGTATGGCCGCAATTCCTCTTGGGAAAGCGTAAATGAGGCCTCTTTTAACTTTTCACTAAAGTAGGGCACATCCCATGCTTTTAATTCAGTAACACCATTTTCAGCAGCAAAAGCGCTCAACTCTGCAAACTCGCGAGTCGCTACCGGCTTGCTAGCTCGAGCTAACTCCTCAAGGAAGTCGATAACCTGCTTGCTAGTGTCGGCCATTTTACTGGCGAGAGAATAGTCAGAGTAATGCTTAAATCCAAGCAGTTCTGACATTTCTTGACGAAGCTGCAAAATTTCGACCATCAGGGGGCCGTTATCCCACTGACCTGCCTGCGGCCCCTGTGCCGATGCACGTGTGGCGTAGGCCGTGTAAATTTCTTGGCGCAATTTGCGGTTTTCAGCATACTGAATGATCGATAAATAGGTGGGAACATCCAAGCTCAAACGGTAGCCATCTAAGTCCTTGGTCTTGGCGGATTCACGCAAATTATCAAGCACCGTTGCGGGTACGCCCGCCAAGTCATCGGCACTTTCAATGATTTTTTCCCAAGCATCCGTGGCATCTAATACCTGATTTGAAAACTCAGTGGACAATGCACTAAGTCGCTGCTGAATAGCCGAAAAACGGCTTGCCTTGTTACCCTCTAGAGCAACGCCGGAAAGCGTAAAATCACGAAGCATATTGCTGATCGCTTTTTGGCGCGGGCCAGTTAAACTCTTATACTCATCACTCGCGGCAAACATTTTAACCCGCTCAAACAGCGGGCGATTTTGCCCCATCTCACTGTTGTAGGCAGTTAGCATAGGCAGGCAGAGACTATAGGCGTCCCGCCATGCAGTGCCGCTAAGCACACTGTGCACATGACTCATTGGCGCCCAAAACCTTCCTATGCTGTCATCTATTTCTTCAAGTGGCGCCATTAAATTGGACCAATCCGGGCGGTGTTCATCGCCAACCAATGCCGCCACCTTTTGCCTAGCTTGCGCCAACAAGGTCTCGCATTCTTTAGGCATTGCCAGCGGATCGAGTGTCGAAAATATCGGTAAACTATTAGCCGTCATGTTACAAAAATCCCTATAATCTGGAAAACACCAATGCCCCCAGTGTATCAAATCTACAGGCCCGCCGAAGCCTGTTAATATGCTTTTAAATATCGCGCCGTCCAGTTCAGGCTAGGCGGTATAAAAGCACTAATACCCGCACCGGAGATAGGCCATGAGTTACCAGCCACAACACTATGTCAGGACATTCGAGAGCCATAGTCCAAATCTAGGTAAAAGAGTTTTTGTCGACCCCAGCGCGGTAGTCATCGGCGACGTAAGCATTGGCGATGACAGCTCAATTTGGCCCAACACCACGGTGCGCGGCGACATGCATCGCATTCGAATAGGCGCCCGCAGTAGTATTCAAGATAATAGCGTTTTGCATATTACCCACGCCGGCCCCTACAACCCCGGCGGTTATCCGCTCACTATTGGCGATGAGGTCACGGTAGCCCATAGCGTCACCTTACACGGCTGCACGATTGGCAACCGGGTGCTAATAGGCATGGGAACGATTGTGATGGACGGCGCCGTAATTGCGGACAATGTGGTAGTGGGCGCCAATTCATTAGTGCCCCCAGGTAAACATCTGGCTAGTGGCTGGCTATATGTTGGCAGCCCAGCCAAAGCTATACGGGAATTGAGCGAAGGGGATCTCAGCTATTTCAGTTATAGCGCCAACAATTACGCCAAGCTGAAAGATCGGCATATCGCTGCGCTAGATGGCTAGTCGTAAATCCCCCATTGCAGCCGGGTTTAGTAAACCCCGGCGTCATGCAATAGATAGGCTAAATAGGCGAAGTAGAGTAGCAATAATCCACCGCCCTCTACTCTGGAAATTCGCCGCCCTTGGCGCGGCCCCCGCGCCACCAAAAAGAACAAACCGGTCAATACCAACATCACCGGATAGTCTCTAGTCAGCACCTCTGGATCAATCGCGCCAGGCGCAATAACACCGGGCAGGGCCATAACGCCCAATAGGTTAAATAGATTTGAGCCGACCACATTGCCAATCGCAATATCGTGTTCATTCTTGCGAGCAGCCGCAACCGAAGCGGCTAACTCTGGCAAGCTGGTACCCACCGCGACAACCGTCAAACCAATGACTAACTCGCTAAGTCCAAAGAACTGGGCAATTTCGACAGCCGACCACACTAGAACCCGTGCAGAAGCGAGCAATAACACAAAACCAAATAGCAGCCAGCCCAAGGCAACCGACAAAGGCATGCCGCGGGGAATTTCGGCTTCAAACTCGGCTTCTATACTGTCGCCCTTGCTATGTTTAGCCTCCCAGATTTGTCTCAGCACGACGAGTACAAACCCAAGCAGCAAGATACTGCCGTCCATTACGCCTAAGTCACCGTCGGACAAGAGATAGTAGCCCACCAGCATAACTAGAATAAGCAGAGGGATTTCGCGGGTAACGAGCTTAGACTGAACTTTGAGGGGGATGAGCAGGGCGGTTAAGCCCAAAATCAAAGCGATATTGGTGATATTCGAGCCCAGCGCATTACCCACCGCCAAACCTGGCTGACCATCGACAGCGGCGATCGCAGACACCAGCATTTCTGGTGCAGACGTACCGATGCCAACTACCAAAATACCAATAACCAAGGGCGAGACACCCAGTATTGACGCTGTAGCAGACGCGCCAATGACAAAGCGATCCGCACTCCAAACC
>TARA_R110001592_G_scaffold191085_1_pt1 | contig 13601 bp, 14 predicted proteins | sample TARA_R110001592 | Tara Oceans TARA_R110001592 (sample SAMEA4398387) | marine metagenome | biome: Polar Biome; feature: [SRF] surface water layer (ENVO:00010504); material: water (ENVO:00002006), including particulate matter (ENVO:01000060) such as... | depth 5 m
CCAAGATAGTTGTCGTCAACCGGTCATCCTAATTGTCGCCGAACACCAATTATCCTGCCTAAGCGTCGAGCGAGGATAGATCAAAGCTGGCGCAGGCCTGTTTTACCCAGTTGGCGCTGCGGCAACAGTGCATCAACCCCGCTATTCAAAACGGTGCCATCCCGACTCACCAATTGCCACGTCATCTCACCAAAAGCCACCTCATCTCACCAAAAGCCACGTCATCCCCGACCTTTTAAAAACACGTCATCCCCGACCCCGATCGGGGATCCAGATGAGCGACTGCGAATGCTTTTAGCGTCGGTCTTCTGACGTCAGACGTCAGACGTCAGACGTCAGACGCAACTATGAAGTGCTACAAAGCCCGAGGTATATGGATCCTCAATCGAGTTGAGGATGACAGATTGGGAACGTTGAGGATGACACCATTCCACTTCGTCTTCCTCGACCTTTAAAACCACGTCATCCCCGGCCCCGATCGGGGATCCAGATGAGCGACTGCGAATGCTTTTAACGTCGGTCTTCTGACATCAGACGTCAGACGCAACTATGAAGTGCTACAAAGCCCGAGGTTTCTGGACCCTCAATCAAGTTGAGGAAGACGGTGCGGGTATTGAGGATGACGGTGCGGCCGTCAGGCGAGGATGAATTAAATTCCGCACTAGTGCCGATTAAGGATTAATTAAAACAGGCTTGGGCCTGTTTTAACCCCGCTGGGGCTGCGTCGCTCCGCTCCTTGTTTAAATTGCACCGCGGGTGCAATTTATCGAACCTCGAGAGGCTCTCACCGATCAAGCAAACCAAAACCAAAAAGCCGGCACAAGGCCGGCTTTAGTCAATCGCTGCGTAAGCAATCCTGCACAAGAGCTGATTAAGGATTAATTAAAACAGGCTTGGGCCTGTTTTACCCCTTTGGGGCTGCGTCGCTCCGCTCCTTGTTTAAATTGCACCGCGGGTGCAATTTATCGAACCTCGAGAGGCTCTCACCGATCAAGCAAACCAAAACCAAAAAGCCGGCACAAGGCCGGCTTTTTGGTTTTGGTGCGCCCGAGAGGATTCGAACCTCTGACCTCCGCCTCCGGAGGGCGGCGCTCTATCCAGCTGAGCTACGGGCGCGAAATGGGTACTTCACAGAGCGCGACACTATAACAGAGGGGGTATCACGCCTCAATCCACCTCGGTCAATTACTCGCTAATATCGGCCAAAATCCCATTTGTGACCAAAACGTGACCATTTTGTGACCAAGTGAAATTTCAACTGTACTAAAAATCCAATTTTTTGACTGCTGCCCTCAGCAACCAAAATGAAGACCGAATAACAAATCTATGGCTCTTTCTGCCGGTTATATTGTAGTCGGTACGTACTCAACCAGCTACAAAACTGAACTCTCAGTCCTTTTATGAATCACTTCACTCAAAACTAATCTACGTTGCGCACACTCTAGTGAGGGTCCCGAAATGGCAGCCATTGGGTAATAAGCGGACGTTGGCTGAAAATTACCTTTCTTCCACTTTCGGCCAAAAGCGGACGTTTGGAGCATTTACTATGACCATGAATATCTGACCCTGAAAATCGTTACTCTGGCCCTGAATATCGCAAGTGTAGTGGCACACGTTCTAGCTTACTAAGATCGACCATAGTAGCCTCTCGCCGTTTATTCAATTAATTAACTTTAAATCCGTTTTCGGTAAGCCATACTTTAAGTCTTCGTAACGTAATGTATCTTGCCCCTGTGCCTCGGTACAGCGCAAGAAGAGATTCATAATTCTCGGTCAGTATTTTGGAGGCTCTACGAGCACTTATAAAATTCTCAAAATGAAGGGCGATTACGCAATCCGAAAGTTGGACATCATACTTGAGATTCAATGCGTATATATTCGATGAGCAAGGCAAGCCTACCCGTGGTAGAAAGACGACAGGCCCCGTAATTCTCCCTGATAACTTTTGCTCAGTCCGGTCACAATCTTGGAGGCCTCCTGATTTTATCTTAGAAATCGTTGTTGTATGGACAAAAGGAATAGCTTCATCTTCAAAGCTCTTAACTAACTTATACTGGGGCAGCCCCCCTCGAATTAATGAAGTGGTCAGGTTTTCATTTGCGTTTTTACGCGATATTCGATTTTTAATTATTCTGGTGCCAGGCCGAAGTGTGATTACAGAAGAGTGCACCCTCGCACCTGAAAAAGTTGTATTGTGTAACTCCGTAACAATTTCTAATGAATATTGAGAAAGAAGTAGATTCCGGGCGATTTCATCTGTTTCAGAGTATAGAACTGACTCAGGGACAATAATTAGCGCACCAGTTTTAGGTTTAAACAGCTCAAAGCTTTTCAGTACGTGAGCCATCGCAATGCTTGCTTTAATTTCGACCCCGCCATAAGTGACTGGTACTGATTTTTTATTCCCGAGGCTAAATGGGGGGTTTAGAAGCAACAAGTCACTTTGCGCGGCTAATGCTAGCGATGCCACATAGGTTTTTTGATAACTTTTTCTATTTAGCATATCTGCTACTGAGAGTTGCCACTCCGGTTGTTGCCTTCTTAACTTTGTGATTGCACTTTTATCGCGGTCTAAGCCTATACAGCTTATTTTTCCAAATACGTTATTCGCTGCACGAAGCAAATTTCCGCTACCACACGTAGTATCGACGCAAATCTTAATTTCGGGTTCGAATTGATCGGCTATTAACCCTTCTGCTAAATTTAAAGGCGTGTAATACCTGTCTAGATCAATATCCATCGAACATTCCAAAATCGTAAATATGGATTGCCCCCAATCCATCTGTTCTGCCAACTTTTCTTACGGGGTGGTCAAATAGAATTTCTGTGTCGCCCGGGTTTGTAATGGAAAACAAAATCGCACCCAGTCCGTGAGGTTTTGTTCCGACAGGCGCTATGTACATGTAATGATCTGGGTAAGTTTCGCGAATATCTTTTAACTGCTTATAGGCGTCAAATGGACTACTTGCATGAGCATATCTAATATCCACATAAGCTTGAAACTCATCAAGCAGTTCTTTATTACACTTTATAGTGAACGAGGGAAATTCAATTTGAAATCCGGGCACTCCCACAATTGGTATAACTTTCGGAGGTGGGTCAAAATTATAAATGAGACTTCGAGGTCTGTTCCCTTCAAATCCCAATAGCGCGACAAAGATACATTTGCTCTCATCCAATGGCCCGGATAATTGAGCAAAACCAGGTAGTGGAGATAAGCCCCCAAACTCCTTACTCAAATCAAATAACGTACTTGAAGCAGGACTTTTATGAGGATTATAAGATTGGGGCTCGGAATAAAGAACTCTCGTTTGAATTTTTAACTCATAAGCCGCTCGCAATATGGGAGCCCAAATGTGGTGTGGAAATCCAGATATATCTATAAGTATATTTCTATCATGAAGAACGTCTTTGATTTTCTCTTTGTCTTTCAGCGAAATTTCTACGGGAGGTTCTTCATTGACTGAAACTTGAATTAACCCAGATTCATTTTCGTCTATAATAATATAATTCTGTAGTCCAGTATTTCTTAACTTTTCCCAAGTTGATATCTGGGCACGTTGTTCACTGGCTTTTCCTGGGATTAAGGCAAATTCATCGTCTATAAGTACTTCCAAGCTCAACTCTCTTGGTCTTAAAGTGTGCTTTTTAGGCAACGAAAATCTTTTTGATTTCAAAACCTATTCACCATTTTCATTGTCGTTGTAAAAAGCCGAAAAAAACGCCAATTGTTCAGGGAGCTCTTCCTGGCTGGTCGCATCCTGATCACTTAAAAGAGCACTAATCGCTGCTGTAGGTTTACCCTCTACCACTGCTAATAGGTCTTTAGCTTTAAAAGTTGCTCTACGTTTTTTCCTGTGGGAAATCTCAAAAAACCCGCTGAAGATTCTGTGTAATCTAAACTCTTCATCTTTGACTTCAAGCTTAGAGGTGTTTTTGGTGCGGGTAAAAACCTCAAATGCTAGGTGCCCGACCCCATCCTGCAACAAGGCACTAATCTTTTCGATTTCTTCATTTGAACCTGTTACAACAAATGAAACCACTTCTGGAGATCTATTTGCCGGACTTCGGGCGAGCTCAAAAAAAACCTTTCCAATTCCGAGTATCAAACGCTTAAGTTTAACACCCTGCTCGGCAAGCCCTTCGATTTGTTCTAATCGTCGCTTCCCTACATCTCTTAAAGCCAATGTCTGTGATTCTGGAGTTAATATAAGGGGTTCAGGAAATTCTGATTTTTTATCGCCAATTTCATATTCGATTGAGGTTTTAAGTAGTTGAAGAAAATATCTTATATTTCCTCCCGCCAATGCCAGCATCGTTTTCGAACCACTATAATATTTCTTAATTCTTAAGCCTTTTTTGCCTTTAGAAAGCCAGAATAAACTAGCATAACCATGATTTCCTAGCCGGGTTTCCCAGCTACTTTCATTTTCGTACCAGTCTTTTGCAATATCGCAAATGTTGTCACCAGTCTTTTCCTGCCAATACTTAAGAAAATAGACCTCGCTACCTTTTTTGTTCTCGAAAAAATCAAACGCCGGTTTATTTAACCCACTGTTTCGAAGCTCATTTTTCACTTCATCTGAAACTTTATCTGCACCAAGCTTTAAGGCTTCCTCTTCCATACTCATATTTAGAAGAAGTTGATCGATGGTGCCCGATACTGCAATCCCCTTCTCACTAGCAAAAGCCAATCTTTTGTTTGCAACAGCAGTAGCAAAGTACTCGAAGCCTTCGTCTACGATTTCAATTAACTCAAAATCGTCGGGATTGCTCAGTAGGTCTTGATTGTCAGTCGTCGACCAATTTCTGATCCCGAACTTTCTAACACCAACTTTATAGGAGAGAGGTGGAGAAGCATGTTTGATGTAGGTATTGATTACACCTTGTTGATAATCCAAGAGGTTTTCATACTCGTCGATACAACAAAAAATCACTTTACCATTGAGCAAACCTGTATCTTCGAGAACCTCCGCGAAGACCCTTAGTGGAGATTCAGGCATTGAAAATACTACGCCATGATCCGAATGCGGGTTGTTCACATATAACTGAAGCTTTGAAATTAGGAGATTGACTTGCTTGAAAAGATTGTCAAATGAGACAACACCCCCTAAACCTAAATCTATGGAGATTCTAGTTAAATCATCTTCGTTAACTTTTATTTCAACCAATTCTTCTAGCCAACTCCCCAGCTTACAAAGCTCGGAGCATACTAAAAGGTTAAAATAGTGCGCAAAGGCCCGTTTCCATTCGCTTTCAGTAAGAGCGCCCTGGAAAGCATGTACGCGATTCTTGTTTATCCGTATTAATATTCCTAAATAGTTTTGGTCGCTAAAAGATAGTCCTTCAAGTTTGAGCCGCTCTAAAGTCTCAGAAAATCTTAGGGATTGGAGTGATGTAGTTTTTCCAGTCCCTCTTCCGCCGACTAAAATACTTGGTCTCATCAACTCTAATTTATCGATGTAAGTTGGAGGAACAAAAAGATCTTTAAAGCTCTCAGGAGGCCATTCGGCTCTATTTTCGCCAAAAAGTTGAATTAGCGTTGAGGCTTTATCAAGAGGTCCGTCATAGTCTTTCAATGAGTGGCTCCCATCCGGCTATCCCCGGCGACCAGAAAATTGGTAACGTAGCGTCAGGTATCGAGTGTTTAAAACCCAAAAGTAATCCTAATCGTTTATATCCCCAATTCTTGTAGGGCAAATAATCTGAAATATAGTCTTCTTCCGGACGGAGATTTACAGAGTACTTCAGCAAAAACCTTGTTATTTCCGCTTTATCGAATACTCCCTCTTCGATTAAGCCAAAAATTGTAGATCTTGAGTTCAGGACATGAGCAGGACTAACAACAACACTTGGAGCTTCGTCGAAAATTCTTTCTAGCCCCATATATGTCGTAATGAGATTGACATAAATTGCTGAGAAACCATTATCCAATTTCGTACTGTTAAAAGAATATCCGTTGTATTCTCGTGTCCACGTACTTATAAACTGGTCGCCACTACCTACAAAGTCATCGAGAAATACAACGGTAGTTCCGCCTTTAGCACATTCTAGTGCTTCTCGCGTCGTTACGATTCTGTCCTCGTCTACACCTAGAACCTGTCGAGCTTTACGGCACATGAAATTTCCGGAGTCGGTGGGATTTGGAGTTTCACCCTCTACTGGGGCGAAAACGATGTTATTTAGAGAGCCCTCTAGGACGGTTGGATCTACCTTGCTCCCTGACTTTCTACCGCCATCTAAAATTGAATGCCATGCTGAAGTTAGCAGGTGATCCGTTGCAGATTCGCTGTAGAAAACGAAACGATCCAGAAGTAAAGCCGCAATTCTCTTGTCTTCATTCTCAAAATTACCGAGCCATTTTTCAGGCTTTATTTCATTTCCTCCAGGCCAAAAAGTAGATTTACGAAGAGCATCGCAGCGTTCCAGTACTACGTCGACCAGTATGTCATCTCTCAATCGAACTATCCTTTTCAATTGTCCAAGTAGAGTGCAGAAGAGTGTACTTCAAGCTTAGCCTAATGAAGCAAAGTCACCACGCCAACCATGCCTATGTAAGCTATTGTTTTAAGTGGATTATTATGTATTTTGGCTTGGTGCGCAAGCAAAATGCCACGGCAACTTCATATGAGCTCTAATCTAGAATTTCCGCCAAGCGAATCTCCAAAGCATCTGCAATTCGGAAAGCTTTCTCCAGCGTGATATTTTTTCCGCCGCGCTTAATATGCCCACGAGATTTGAGGTCAGAGTAAAAACTAAAGCGTCCGCTTTGGGTCGATACCAGTCTAGCGCAGAATTCAAACGTATGACGGCTTTTGTGACGCTAGAGCCATTCGCACATGAGACTAAGTGGATACTCCCTGATCTGACACGACTTTTAAAGCATCCTTTCATTTTAGGCCCAGTCTATGAAACTAATAAATAACAGCCTTAGAAACGTATGTTTAAAATACTACGTGGTGTCCGCTCAATTTTATTTAATATTTTAGTAAATCAAAGTTTTTTTTCATCCTCAGCTTCGGATCTAGTTGGAACATGTTCAACCAACTCTTCAACTCGGCATGAAAAAAAATCACACAATCTATCTAGATTCTCTGTTCCGCTATTGTAGCCCCGCTGATTGATCATCTTCGAAAGGGTCATTCGGTGTATACCCGCAGCCTCCGCAACCTCGGCGATTGTAATTCGCCGGTTTTCGTCAAACTCCTTCTTCGCAATCATTTCTTTAATCTTGAACCGCAGCATCAAAGCATCGCTCACTCAATATTTTAATCACATGATACGTAAAACTATCAAAAATTGCTTGCACCGAATCGAAATTGATGTATTCTAACATCCAACGATGCATAAACGCATCATAAGATGGATTTAAGAGGCTTAGATATGAGCAACACATACCTAACAACAGAAGAATTGTCTGGAAAAATTAAATACGACGCACGAACTATTCGGACTCGCCTTAAAGATTCAGTCCTCCTTGAAGGCATTCACTACATTCGCCCGTTCGGCGGCCGAAAAATTCTATATATATGGGAGCGCATCGAAAAAGATATGGCATCGCCAGCTCATCTCGACTCCCTCATCGCTGGTCTTCAGTAGAGGAGGTAAAATCAGATGGCATCTATAGGTGTTAGGTCAAACCGTATCTATATCGATTTCCGCTACAAGAATGTTCGTTGTCGTGAACAAACAAAGCTCACTGACACACCGTCAAACCAAAAACGCGCAAAGCAAATTCTTGAACGCATTGAAGCCGAGATTACCCTCGATACATTCGACTACGCGCGTTACTTTCCCAAATCAAATCGGGTTGCGGAGTTTCAGAATCACTCGCTACGTATTAGCCAGCTAAATTCGGATACACCAACTTTTGCAGAATTTTCTGCGACCTGGTTTTCTGAAGCAGAAGTCAGCTGGCGCGACAGCCACAAAGATAATGTGGCCTTAACTTTGCGCAAGTACCTTTGTCCGGCTTTTGGTGACATGCCGCTTGATCAAATCACAAAAGCGCAACTACTCGCTTTTCGTGCCAACCTCACCAAAACTCTGCGTAAAAATGGCAGCACTGGGTTATCTCCCGCCCGGATTAATAAAATTATGATGCCCTTACGGCAGGTGCTAAATGAAGGCGCCGAGCGCTACGAATACCCGTCACCTTTCCGGGGCATTAAAGCCCTCAAAATACAGAAATCTCATATCGAACCGTTTTCGTTCGACGATGTGCATCGCATCATCACCACAGTTCGGGCAGATTTTAAGAACTACTACACCACACGTTTCTTTACCGGCATGCGTACCGGCGAGATTGACGGGTTAATGTGGAAGTACGTGGACTTTGAACGCAGGGAGATCCTCATTCGAGAAACCTGGGTAATGGGAAAGATGGAATACACCAAGAACGACGGCTCCCAGCGCGAAATCCAAATGTCGCAACCAGTTTATGATGCCCTTATCGCGCAACGTAACGCCACCGGCGAATACGCCTACGTCTTTTGCAATCGACTCGGCACACCACTTTCACACAACAACATCACTCGAAGGGTCTGGTACCCATTGCTGCGATACCTCGGATTAAACAAACGGCGTCCTTATCAAACCCGTCACACTGCCGCGACCTTATGGCTGGCTGCTGGTGAATCACCAGAATGGATCGCTCGGCAAATGGGGCATACCTCCACAGAGATGCTATTCAAGGTCTATTCGCGTTATGTACCAAATTTAACTCGTCAAGACGGCTCTGCCTTTGAGCGTTTGCTCGGCGCCCAATTTCCTACCGCGCGTTCATCAGAAGACGACAATCATTTGCTAAATGAATCAGAGAGGTAAGCATTATGTATAGCCCGATCAACCCTAAAGTCGAAGCGCTTGCCTTTATGTTAGCGCAACATTTTCACTCACCATTTCCTGACGGCTTGGTTATGCGTCTTGGGGAGGGCTCGGAAGGAAACAACATTGAAGCGATCAGCTCATGGCGAAGAGCCCATGAAGAGATGACGGGCAAGGAAATTCTCATCGGTGAAAGTAAGTGTGACGTCCATCGCGAGAAAAGCGTCACTGATGCCATTGAGGAAGCCGCCAACCAACTAAGCCAACACCTTCAGGACCAAGTTGAGCAGATATGGAACAGGCAGCGCCGCCCATTTCCTTCACCTCAGCCGTTTATGCTCTCTTTGAAACTAACACACACAGAACGCATGAAGATGGCGCATGCACTTCTGGAGATTCTTGCAGGCGGATTACCACTAACAACTCTTGAACATCATTGCTTGATGTCGCTACCGGGAGAAGGAGATGCCAGTCATCGCCTTGCGCAGTGGATCGATGAACAGGCAGCACAATACGTATACCACCCGTCTGAACTTACCTTGCCACTGGCACATGATCTTGTTTCATCGCTATTTAACGATTTCTGTCCTTAGCGCGGCACTAGTAGGCAGTTCGATATCAGCAATCAATGAATTGAGAGGATTAACCGATGATCACTAACACCACAACAACGATAAACCTCAATTTACTCAGCGATGTAATCGATGCCTTTATCAAGGAGCAAGGAGTGAGCCTAAAAGGTAAAGCCCTGATCGCACTATTTGGGCAAGGCGATGAAGAAGACAACTGGGAAGCACTGTTAGATTTTATTGGTCGCGTAGACGGAAAGACCGTCGTATCAAAAGAGAATCTACTTCAACTACTACGCAATCACATCAAGTCACATTTAAGCAGAATGCGGACGCCTAATTTTCAGGTGGATAAGCGCTGTTTAACTAATCTGTATGGCTATCTCTCGCACAGTGAATGTCAGGCACTGGCAATTGGTATGGCGTTTTTGGCCGAGCAAGAAATTAGTCGCCAGAGAACCCTCTGCTTAAGCACACCTGATCAGCTGTGGATGTTAGATCACCTTAACCGCTGGGATCGCAACCTAGCCTATCAATACTGTCTAACGCGGCTAGTGAATAAGGATATTCGCTTCCAGAAAAACCCCGCTTGGTTGCTCCCTATTCTTGTGAATCGGTTTTATCAACACTCTGTCCTGCCATGGATTGCGAGAGGCTTAGATATGTCGCAACCAGTATGCCAAACAAAAAATTCAGATCAATAAACAGGTAGTCGTTTTGGATATGAGAACAACTATGATTCATCAAATTGAACAACTCATTGCTCGTGGCATTCTGGTCGTATCGATTGGCGGTGCTCAAAAATTAGCCCGCACCTTAGAGTTAACACTAACGCATTATACCGTGGATGCCCCCACCTTGATGTTTAACGTCGATACAATCGACGGTTCTAAGTTGATCTTTTTAAGAGACGCCGAAGAGGCGAATCGACTGCTCAAAAGTATCTTAGACTTTTATGATCAATTGCCAACTAACCTCATCGATCAAGACCGTGTAAAACTTATCGACCTCGTCTCGTCCAATAACCCCGCACTGGTGAATGCGATAGCATTACGCTCGCACTAATTGACGACCGAAACCCTACTTTCCTACCTATGCCACCGGATGAAAAACGACCACGTCTTGAGTACCGTGAAAGCTTGGGGTTAGTGACGTACATCAGTCCAAGAAATTAGCCGCCCCCTGGGTCAGTTTTAAGTGCAAATCAACACCCCTTTGAATCTGACTGCTCCACTACAACTACTCTATGATTATCTACTAGTTTGGGTCAACACACATTTAGGGGAAATCTCGCGACCATCAGCTTTAGCCAAACTTTGAAAGCCCATCCAAGATAATTCCAATTTTACACATAACTTCTTCATATTCTTTCTGTGGATCGGAGTCCATTACAATCCCACCGCCCGCCCAACAACGTAGCACCTTCCCATCTGCAAATAGAGTTCGAATTGATATATTCAAATTCATTCGACCATTATAGCCAATGTAACCAACACTTCCACAATAGATCCTCCGATCAAACGACTCAAGTTCGTCTATAATCTCCATAGCACGTATCTTAGGGGCGCCTGTTATTGAGCCCCCGGGAAAACACACTTTTAACAACGAAACTAAGCCTTCATCCTCCCGTAAAAATCCATAAATTGTACTCACAAGATGATGAACATTAGCATATGATTCAATTTCACAAATATTTTCCACTCCAACCGACCCAGGAACACAAACTCGGTTTAGATCATTCCGAATCAAGTCAACAATCATTATATTTTCAGCTCTATCTTTCAAACTTTTCTGCAGCTCCAATGCAGATTTTATATCCTTATTCTGGTCTTGATACCTAGGAGAGGTACCTTTGATGGGCTTACTTATTACATTACGGCCATCAACTTTTAAAAATGACTCTGGAGAAAAACTAAGAATTTCCTGACCATCCGCTTTAAAATAGCAAGAGTATTGAGACGGTAGCAAATCTCTAAGATATTTATAGGCCATAAATGTGTCCCCAGCATATTCAGCCGAAAACTCCTTAGAATAATTTATTTGGTAGCAATCCCCATTTAATAAATATGTTTTTATTCTCTCTAAATCTCGAAAATACTTTTTCTTACAATCAGTAATAATTGGACTTAATATTTTAAACATTCCTTTACTATTACTCTCACCACTAAAAAGAAGAGACATCAAAGCCTCCCTCTTAAACTCAGAATATTCATTTGTAAAAACTAAATAGGAAATACTTAAAAAATGATCTTGAATCAACGCCCAACCGTATCGCCCCAACATCATAGTCGGAAAATCTGAAACCTTACCATCTATTTTTTTATTATTTAAATTTACTTTTCTATCTAAATTATAACCTACATACCCCATCAACCCACCAGAAAACGGAATTTCGGAATCAAAATTTACTACGGAAGAATTCTTACTCAATTGATTTGAGATTGCCGCCCAAGGTGAATCGTAGCTAGCGGAAGGCAGGCCAGAACGGTAGCCAACAGTGCTTCCATTCAAACAAATAATAGTTTCTAATGGATCCGCACTAATTATATCGTATCGGCCAGAAGATTGCTTCGGGTATCCACTATCTAGAAATATAGGCCACTTAAGGCCAATTAATTTTTCAAAATACTCACACGAGTCAATCATGTAATCAATTAAAATTATATCTTCACCATATATACCGCAATTGATTTCTGGTAATTTTTTTTTCATTGCCCCTCCAACATATAATATAATCTTTATTATTACGATTTTTTAAAGAACTAGAAATACCTTCCGCATACTTATACTTAACAATGCAAATAAAAATATTATCTATACCCTATAACGCCAAAAATCCGGACGAACCATTACAAACCTAAGATACTCATACTTATCTATCACTGCGGTCCCATTAATTTTCATATGAGCTTCAACTTGTAATTTCTGACTGAAACGCGAGAAATGCAATAAGCAGGTAGACATACATCGCTAACCATATTCGGGTCATTACTGCATTCTTGCTCGCGCCAACAAACGATTTGATTTTCAGGTTTTGTTTTATCTATTTAAAGAACAACTCGACATGCCATCGAGCTTTGTAGATATCGGCAATCGTCTTGACGGCTAGCTTGAACTTGTTCGTTAAAAACACATAGTGTTTTCCCGTCTCCGCATCTCTATAGCCTACCCGACGCAATTGAACCGGCCACTTTTTAGAGAGCTGCGGGCCGGTGAATTCTATCGTTTGATCACACGTCAAGCCTTTGTTTTTCAACACGGATCGACGATCAATAATACGGTATTTTGCATTGTTCTTAAGTCGGGTAACGAAGAAAATATCCCTGTCTGTCAATTGCTTATACCAAGCATAATCATTGTATGCTATATCAATGGCAACCATGCTCCCCTTAGGGAAGTTGAGCATGCGACCCACGGTCACATCGTGTTTCTTTCCCTCCGTGATGGTCACACTCCGGTAAATAACCAGCATGATTCAAGCCGACGTGTAGCTTAACCGCGCCCTTGGTAGTGCGAAAATCAGCCCAGGGAACCGCAGACAAGCACAAGTCGATAGTCGAGGTATCCAGTGAATACATGGGATAGTTAAACTTGAAATTATGATCAGGCGCCAAACCTTGGCAACGAGTTAACAGCTTTCCAAACAACGCTTCGTACAAGGCATAGGGTTTGTCTTCATTGATGCGCGACAGGTTGGATCGAGATGGTTTGGCGCTGCCCAAGTGGTTGAGTCTATGCATTTGCGCCGACATATTATCAACGATGTCACGCAAGCTATTTCTCCCAAACAATTGAGCCATCGTCAGTGACACGAATGCGACCAATGGGAGGCTTTGCGAAAGGCACGGCCCGAATGGTGTTGTTTGGCAAGGGTCTCAAATTTATGTCTCGGGACAAGTTTTAGTATTTGTGAAAGGATGGTATTACAATGCGCCCTGCCTCCCTCTATTAATACAGTGTTTTCTAAGCAACCTCATTATATCAATTGTAGTGGAATCAGGCTTTTTATTTCTCCTTAACGGGACAGCAGTGCTTATTTATAATAATATATCTATACAATATCATCATAAAAATATCACATAAATATATTATTGGAAAAAACTTAGAATTTAAAGTGAAGAAATTTTTGGTTATTTTAAAAAAAACTGACAGTACCGAGGTAAGCGCTCAATAAACCCCATCTAATAATCTTTTCGCTGCGGCTTT
>TARA_R110001592_G_scaffold19231_15_pt1 | contig 13599 bp, 10 predicted proteins | sample TARA_R110001592 | Tara Oceans TARA_R110001592 (sample SAMEA4398387) | marine metagenome | biome: Polar Biome; feature: [SRF] surface water layer (ENVO:00010504); material: water (ENVO:00002006), including particulate matter (ENVO:01000060) such as... | depth 5 m
ATTACCGTGAAAGGCCTTGTCCAGGCAGATAAACTGGCTGGGCGCCCGCGCCAGCACGGCGTCAATCAGCGCCTGATCGATGTTGTTTTCCAGGTGCACCAGCAAAGTACCTTCAGCCACTGAAAACACCCCATGCCCGGCCAGAGTAATGCGCTCAACCGCCTCAGTCGGTCTGATGCCCGCTTTCAGCAGCAGCTCATAAAGCAGGTCTTCCTGACTGGCGTTAGGGTCTACATGATCGACCGAAAGCTCCATTTGCTGGATCAGGTCGGCGTCGGATACGTCTTTTTCCGGCGCCTTCCAGGGCTTGAAATTGCTTTGGTTGAGCTTTAGGACTTTGAAGCCGAGGTCAGTTTGAACTTCAGACAAAAAACCCTCCGAAGCGGTGTCCTTAATCCGCTGAGCAGCTTTAGCCACCCGGTCAATAGCCATAGCCGAGACCGTCGACTTCCGGGCTGCAACTTCAGGCAACTGAACACCCATAGCTTTACGATTACCTTGGTCTTCAGCGTTTAGTTCAAATACTGCCTCAAACAACGTCCCAGACCCTGCAAAGAAATCAAGCACAACATCGTTGCTTTGCTTGTCGGTTGCAATTTGCAGCATCCGCTTTATCAGGCCGACCGGTTTAGGCGTTACGAATAGGTCGTCGCCAGACTCCGCGCCAGCCAAACTGCTGAGCGCTTGCTTAGCATTGCGCGTGCTGCCGACCTCTCTCCAGCTCCAATAGGTTTGGGGAATAACGCCCTGACGCACCTCGGACAAAAACTTCTTAACCCCAGGACGGTTATCCTTGTTTTCGCCCCACCAGATACGGTTATCCTTGTCTAGCTCCCAGAATTTCTCTTCACTCACACGCCAATAGCTTCCAGCTGGCGGTCCCGGAATGACTTTACCTGCAGGAGTTTTAATTGAGTAAAGCCCCTTCCCGTAATAATTTCGGGCAGCCAAATCACCAAGCAGCCATGGGCCACGAGCATCTTTATCCGGGTTTTTGTAGCGCTCAATCATTTTTTCGGAGCGGGGAAGAAGATTCGGCCGCCAAATATCAGCGTTCTTGGCGTATAGGATCACGTAATCATGATCTTCGCTGAAATATTTAGCCGAGTTTTTTGGGCTATCCATCTTGTGCCAGATGATGGTCGCAATAAAATTCTCCTCCCCAAAAATCTCATCACACATGCGCCGCAGGTTCTCCACCTCATTGTCATCAATGGAGATAAAAATCACGCCGTCGTCGCGCAACAGATTGCGCGCCAGATACAGGCGGGGGAACATCATATTCAGCCACTTGGTATGAAAGCGGCCTTCATTGGCGGTATTGGTGGAGAAGGTGCGGCCGGCGCTGTCTTTTAGCCCGGCGTATTGCAAATAGGTATCCAGACTTTCACTGAAATTATCCGGGTAGATAAACTCCTTGCCGGTGTTGTAAGGCGGGTCGATATAGATCATCTTCACCTGGCCGTAGTAGCTCTTTTGCAGCAGCTTGAGCACCTCCAGGTTGTCCCCTTCGATAAACAGGTTTTCGGTGCTGTCAAAATCCACTGATTCTTCACGGCAGGGTTTGAGGGTGGCGTAGCTGGGTTGCTGAATCAGCCGCAGGCTGTCGCGCTTGCCGGGCCAGTCCATGCCGTAGCGTTCGCGGCGGTTGTCGTATATATCGCTGAACTGACCCAGCTCGGCCTTGAGCCGCTCAAAGTCGATGCTCTCTACCAGCTCACCGGCATCGTTGCGGGTTTCGGTAAAAACACCGGGAAACAGCTGCTTTAGCTCCTGCTTGCGCTGCTCGGTGATATTCATCGAGGCGCCATTCATGGCTGTGGGTTGATCCTGTTTAGACATGGCTTTACAAACTCACGTGGACATTGTTGCTGGCCAGTTTGCTGGTCAGCTTTTGAATTCTCTGTTCGATCTGGCTGACTACTAACGCACTGCCTTGTTGGCCGCGTACATCGTCAGCAGTAGCTCATCGTCGTCTATCAGCCGATACTCTGGCCGCTTGCCACTAAGCGCTTCGCTGGCTTTGATGATCTTTGGCACACCTTCACCACGGCGTTCTATCAGCGCCTGGCGCCCGGCTTCTTCGCGGGCGTTGTAGTAGCGGCTGAGCAGGTTGACGATGGTTTCGTTACGGGTGACGGTGTTTTCCATCAGACCGTCCAGGCTCAGGTTGTTGGGCAGAGCACCTGGGCTGTATAGCTCCAGACGGTCAGCAAACATATGCAGGCGTATGCGCCGCCCGGTCATTGAGTAGTCGCGGCGCGCGACGGCATTGACGATGGCCTCGAACACGGCGCCCATATCGTATTGTGGTATATCTTGCCTGCCGACTTTTTTTACCGCGCCTATACGCATGTTCTTGCGCACAAACTCGAAGGCGCCGTTGATCTGCTGATCCAGCGGGCCGGTGAAGTCGGCGGCGTCTAGCTGGTCATTGGCGTCGCGCTCAATGGCGCTGTAACAGACACATTGAATATAGGCATTGCCCAGCCATTGGGTCGGGTTCTGCGTGAGCAGCAGGGTGCCGGTGAGCGAAAGGCCGATGTCGCCGTCACCTGTTGCGCTGAGATGCAGCTTGCGCAGTTGATCGCTTTCCGGCGTGTCGTGACGTAAAAAGCGTTTGAGCAGGCTGCGGTCGATATCGTGCAACGTGGTGCCGGGCACTGGGGTTTCGTCAAAGCGAATCAGCCGCGACTGGCTGCGCTGCTGGAACAGGCGCATCAGTACTTCGGGCTTCATTTCTTGTTTTGTGGATCCAACCCGCTGGTAGTAATGACCCTTACTGGAATGCACCATGATGCTGCGCGTAATCTCGACATAAATCACGGTTTTGAGGTGGCCTGCCTGATCTGGGAGCTGCAGCAGGCGCGTTTCCAGATTAACCGGTGGATTGATGCCCTGCTGGCTGATATTGACTATCCACTCTTCCACCTTGGCTACCATGTGGTCATCTATGCCGACGACGTCGCGGGTCTTGTCATGTACACCCAGCACCAGGCGCCCGCCCTGACTGTTAGCAAAGGCGGCGATTTCATGCGCCATCTTGTCTTTGTCCGGGCCGAGAACACGCTTGCCGTCACACACGATGGTTTTGAACTCGATACTGGAGTCCTCTCCCAGGCGGATATGAAACAACAGCTCCTGAGCGAGTTTTTCGCGGTTCATGCGTGCTCCTGGGTTGAGTCGGTCAGGGTCCAGCGGATGCTGAAAAGGGTCTTTAGCTGGGTGTCGATTTCCAGTTGCGCGCTGATCTCGTCGAGCAGGGCATCTTCTTGCTCTTCGATCTGCTTTTTCGCCTGATGGTAGTCGCTCAGGGCGTCATCGCGCTGGCGCTCCAGCGTGCGCAGTTCTTTTTTCGCCTGAATTTTTTCAGCGGTCGAGGCCAGTTGCCGAGCCTGCTTTTTCAGCGTTTTGATCTGTTCGTCCCGTTCTTCGACGGTGAAAAACAGCGCCTGACGGCGATCCTGTGCCCAGCGCTCGAGCTTGTCGTTCTCTTGCTCAAAGTAGACCTCCAGTTGCTGCTCGGTATGCAGTTCCTTGTCGGCTACGGCCTGATCAAGCAGGGGCTGCAGGGCGGTGGTATCCAGCGCTACCGGTGCCTGTTGAACCTCGGCGGGGATACATAACAGGTGTTCGGCATTGTCTTGGCTGAACGCCTCACCGCTATCGGTAAGCGCCAGCACCAACAGGTGCTGGACCTGGGTTTTGGCATATTTGAAGGTGAGTTGTACCAGCTGCAGGGTGCCACTCTGGCCTATCAGCGGCTTCAGCGCACTGAAGTGGCCGCTGTGCAGGGCACCATAATCAAAAGCCAAGTGGGCCTCTGGCAGAGCTCTGGCCTTGGCCTGGTGCACCAGCTCCCAGGCCAGATAATGCTCGCTGGCTTGCAGGCGGAAGAACTCGGAATCATGGGCCTGCACCAAGGGCCAGCTAAGGTCGTAGCGCTGCCCCCGATAAACAAAATGATTGCGCTCGACTGCTGCGCCGGGCAGCTCGGCGCGGGCCAGATCAAGCAGCACCTGTTCATGTTTGCTGAGAAAGTCCTGGCTGCTGTCCCGCCGGGTCTTGAGGGCAACTACCACGTCACGGTCGAAGTTACTCAACAGGTTTTGTCGTGCACTTTCTTCCTTGACCGACAGCACCTCTGCCATTTCGGTTTGCAGTTGGTCAAACTGCGCTTCGATCTCCTGATCGGTGCGGCATGTCTGATATATCTCGTAGATGCGTTTTTCGATATCGATATTGCTTTCGATGGCGCCGAGGATCTCATCGGAGGCACCAAAGACGCCTTCAAAGAGCTTGAGCTTGTCGTTCAGCAGCTGGAATACGCGCTGGTCGGCCGGATTTTTGCGGTTGACGAAATTGACCACCACCACGTCGTTCTTCTGGCCGTAGCGGTGCACACGACCAATACGCTGTTCGACCTTTTGCGGGTTCCAGGGCAGGTCGTAGTTGATCAGCACTGAACAGAACTGCAGGTTGATACCCTCGCCACCGGCTTCGGTGGAGATAAGAATATCCGCGTCGGCACTTTTGAAATGGTCCACCAGGGCGGCCTTCATATCCGCAGTACGCGAACCACTGATACGCCCGCTACCTTGGTGGCGTGCCAACCAGTTGGCATAGATCTGTTTGGAGCTGCTGTCGGTGTTGCTGCCGTTCAATAAAACCGTGCGCCCGGCGTAACCGTGCTGTTGCAGATGCTGGTCAAGATATTGCTGGGTGCGCCGCGATTCGGTAAACACCACGGCTTTGCGCTGCCCGCCCAGGTTCTCAGTCATATCCAGGGCGCGCTGCAGCACCAGCAACAGGGCATTACCCTTGGCATTGTCGGTAATATTGGCGGCGAGCTGCTGATACTCGGTGAGCAGGGCAATTTCTTCCGCCAATTTCGCCTGTTTGCTGGGTGGGTCCAGGGCAGGGGCATGGTCATTGGCGTCATCAAACTGGTCGAGCCAGTCGTCGGCCTCTTCCAGATCGTTCAGGCTGTCTTCCCCCAGCAGCTGCTCTTTGCGTAAACGCGTGACCATACCCTTGAGGGTCTCGGCCACGGCAAAGCTGGAGGAGGCCAGAATCTTGCGCAGGCCGATGCTGACCAGATGCCGCGCCTGATGCGATATGGCCTGCAGGTCGGGACGCTGCAGATAGCTGGAGAGTTTCTGGTACAGCTCCCACTCGCTCTCAGTTGGCGTAAAATCCTGGGTGATGGCGTAACGGTTGGTGAAGTTGATGCCACCTTCCTGTTGCACCTGTTTGCGTAGGGTGCGGTGGCATAAAGGTTGGATGCGACGTTTCAGGTCATCAAAGGTGCTGGGGTCTTTCTGCCGATTAACGTACAAGGTGCGGAAAGATTTGGCGTCACCGAAATAGTGCTCATCAATCACGCTGGCCAGGCCATATAACTCCATCAGGTTGTTCTGTATCGGCGTGGCTGATAGCAAAATCCGTGACTCTGAGCGCTCGGTCGCCTCCACCACATCTCTGGCGCGTTTACTGCCCTTGGGCTGGTAGATATTCCTCAGCTTGTGGGCCTCGTCAAAGACCACCAGATGCCAATCCATCAAGCCGACTTTACCTTTTTGCGATGCCACATATTCATAAGAGCAAATGACGATCCGATCTGACTGATCGAAGGGATTGATAAGCCCTTGCTGTCGTTGCTCACGGGCAATCTTGCTGTCGATAATGATCGACGGCAGCTCAAACTTGTCTGCCAGCTCCTGGTTCCATTGCTTACGCAGAGACGCGGGCGTGATCAACAGAATACGTTTTTTGCCCTCCGCCCATTTCTGCGCGATGACCAGACTGGCCTCGATGGTTTTACCCAATCCCACTTCATCGGCCAACAGCACACCCTTGGCCAGCGGCGACTTGAGCGCAAAGCAGGCGGCTTCGATCTGGTGCGGGTTCATATCCACGCGGGCTGACGCCATGGTGCGTGAAATCTGGTTCTCGATATGGGCACTCTGGGTCAGCCAGTAAGCGAAGTACGCGCTTTGATGCGGGGTAAATGGCGTCATTTGCGCCCCTCGCCGCTGCCACTCTTATTCCCCTGTTCGGCCTCCAGCCAACGATCTATCGCCGCCCGGGCAAAGCGCCATTGCTTGCCGAGCTTCTGCCCCGGTATGCGGCCTTCCTGGACCAATTTGTATAGCGTCGATTTGGGTAGTTTGAGGTACAGCGCTAACTCTTCTAGCGTCATCACCTGATCAATGCTGGGATTGCCCACGGGATACTCTGGTATTTAACAGTTTTTAATTGGTAACCAGAGTATTTATTAGTATCCGGAGAAGTGCAACCTAGTACCGCTCAACGAACGCCTGTCCGTGCTGGAGAAAAAACCACCGATACCCGGTAAGCGCTACGGTGTGGTCAAATGCCGGATCGAAACTCTGGGGCAGGACGGTGACCTGGTGATGCCTGCAACGGTGGACTATCTCCTGGAAGTATGCGCCTGAGGAGATAAATGGGGTCAAGCATTACTCACTCGCAAGGCCTCGCCGCTGGCTTGCCTGCCTCCATGGGAATCCCGCCCACTTTTGGTGGGCTTTATGGGCGCCCACCTCGCGAAAGCATCTGCACCTGATCTCGCAAGCTCAACGCTTGCATACCCTGGCGGGGGGAGGCGGGTTGATTACCATACCGGCGTTGATGCTCTCGGGGATGTCGCCCATCAATGCGCTGGGTACCAACAAGCTGCAAGGCTGCGCGGGTACAGGCACGGCTACTCTGTTGCTGCTGAAGAAATCCAGGATCAAATTCCGCCATATACGACCGCTGATTCTCGGCGCCTTTCTGGGATCGGTTGCGGGTGCGGTCGCGGTTCACTTCGTGGACCAACAATACCTGACCCTGGCAATACCCGTCGTGCTGACGTTTATCGCCGGTTGCTTCATTCTGTATAAACCCAGCTGTGCCATCCATCTAGGCAAGAAGATCAGCGGCAAGAAATTCAAGTATGCGGTGATCCCCGGCATAGGCTTTTACGACGGCATGTTCGGCCCCGGCACGGGCTCGTTCTTCACCCTGGGCAGCGTGCTGTGCAGAAGAGCGAAACTGGTGGCTGCGACGGCTGTGGCCAAGCCCCTTAATTTCGCGACCAACCTGTCGTCACTGATCGTCTTTGCCGTCTATGGCAACGTGGTGTGGCATGTCGGCCTGGTGATGATGCTGGGGCAGTTTATCGGGGCCTGGGTGGGCATCCACTTTCTCTACCGGATCGACCCCAACAAGCTGCGGCTGCTGGTGGTCTTCGTTTGCATCGTGATGCTCGCCAGGTATGTATATTCCAGCGACTGGATTACAAAGTAGGAGCCGCGGCCCCGCGGCGAAGCTGGCCCAGCATTCGCGCCGAGGCCGGCGCTCCCATCCACACCGTGCTGGAAACGGGTTTGCTGTTGGCGGCGGCACAGCCTTGCTGATGACCAAAACCGCCACGTAAGATGCATTGGCATCCCTTCCCCACGCTTGTAATCGGAGTAACCCATGCCAACCGATCCGCTGAAAACACTTTCCGATCTGGTCAGCGAGGCCCACGCGCAGATTCAAACGGCGCATGAGCACATCAATCCGGTGGTGGAAGTGCGTCAGGGCATGCGCAATGCCGGCATCCCCGCCGATGTGCTCACCCTCGATTGCCTGCGCACCCAGCGCCGCATTACCCTGATCCTGCATGACCAGCAGCCAGGCATAGTGCTCTACCAGTTCGTCACCCGCGAAGAAGAGGTTGGTGGCGAATTTAAACAGATTGATCTGGCTACACTGAGCAGCACCACCCTGTTTGAATGGATGCAGGACTATTTCGGCTGACTCGGCATTATTAATCTAGCTGCCAAACGGACGGTCCCTTGCATTAGAAGCGGACTCGCCTCTGGCAGGCAGCCACAAGCTATATAGTCACACGCTCTTGCGGCAGGTCTCGTTGGCAGGAAAGTTGTTCTAGTACCGACTGCGGCAATGGCGCCAACTCCCTGTTTGCAGCCCGGGCAGGTGACTTTGTGGCCTGTTGAGCTGACTACTGGTTGTAACATGCCTGAGCATGCTTAAAGAATCATACTGTTTCCGCAGAGCGAAACCGCTCCGTCAGCTGACGCATCGACAGTGAGTCCTGGCGCAACGACTCACTGACCTCTCTGGAATGGTTCACGCTGCCCATCAGCAACAAAGAACTCTCCCGCAACATGGTTGAACGTTGCTTGATCAGCTTGAGCTCGTCGCGCTGCAGTGAGACCGAACGTGAAACTTGATGGCTGCTGGCTTCCATTTCAACAAACTGGTCCGCCAGTCGGGTCAGATGGGTTTTCAGCTGATCCAGGTTGGCTCGATTGTCTGCCCCGGCTGCACTCATTTCACCCAGCAGCGCATTCACGCCGCTGACACCGTCGACCAGATCAAGCACCCACTGGCGGATATTACGAGTTGAATCGGCAGTTCGCTGGGAGAGGGTTCTCACCTCGTCTGCAACGACGGCGAAACCGCGACCGTGCTCGCCCGCTCGCGCCGCTTCAATCGCAGCATTCAGCGCCAGCAGATTGGTTTGGTCGGCAACCGCGGCAATGACGCCAATCACCTGTTGGATTTTACTGGTGGATTCGCCCAGCGCCTGGATAGAGCTCGACACCCGCACAATCACCTCGATGGCGTTGTTGGCGGCTGCTTCGCTGCTCTGCAAGCCCTGCTGAACTTGCCCATTAGCCAGTACTGCCTCGCGTATGGTGGCGGCTGAAAGCTCCGTGGCCGACTCGATCTCCGATGCCTGTCCCGCAATAGCACCCATCGAGTGATTAACCTCTTCAATCTGTTCACGGGTTGTCTCTGAAGCCGCCTGCACTGCTTCCGCCTGGGTATCCAGCGTGGCGGAGCGTTGATTCAAGCCTGCAGCCGAATGGCGGATGTCCCCGATAAACTGATCGAACCGGCCGACCAGACCGTTCAAAGCACGTGCGACCCCGGCAACCTCGTCCTCGCCGGTAACCCGCGGTGGGCAACTGAGATCCGAAGTGTCGTCCATTTTCTTGATATCACTTTCAATCTTCTGCAACCGGACGATAACCGTTTGCCTGAGCCACAGCGTCATGAGAATAATCGCTATCAGAAAGACCCCAGAGCCGATAAGTAGAAACGTTTGTTGATTGTCGAGATAGGCCAGCAACTGGGAAGAGTCTTCTTGAATACTATTGCGACTGGCGCGCTTGCGTTGCTCGATAGCGGCGAGCATCGGTCCCAATGCCGGAAACAGATCAAAATCCACGACCTGACCCACTCTGTAATAGCTTTTCTCGCGAATGCCCGGCTCGATTTTGGCTAGCAGGCCTAATACAGCCTGAAAGCTGTCCTGGTTGTCAGCCGCCCACTCGCTGAGTTGAGGGCTTTGCTCTATCACGTGCCAGTACAGGGGTAGGGAGCCCGTCAAACTATCAAATGTGGGAGTGATTTCATCCCAGAGCAGTAGCTGGGCTTTAATCTTGTAAGCCAGATCCTGTAGCCGCCGATGGTCCTGTTCGAGATCTTCGAGCATCCATGATTCCTCAAGCCCGGCGGTAATCAGCCGCTCTGATGCGTTCTCTGCTTCGTTGATGATCAGCAGGGACAATACCGCCAATGCGGCCAGGGCGCTGACGGACAGAAATGAAAAACACAGGATGCGGGTGCGGACTGTGGAAAGCATAATCACCTCACTACGGGATAGGCTTCCGAAGGCTATTCCCGGGATGTGACATTGCAGTGACAGACCGTCTATTCAGTGCTTTTGCAGCCCATAATCAAAATGATTGCCATACAATCAGCCAAACTAGCGTTTAGGTCCCAGGCATCGCGAAGAGTGCTAACGTTGGTTGGTTCATTGCGTAAACCGTCATCGCCAAGGAAGCCAACCCATGCCAGAAGCCACAGGTCGTCAGTCGATTTTCATTACCGGAGCCGCGTCTGGCATGGGACGGGAAACCGCACGTTTGTTTAAGCAGCAGGGCTGGTTTATTGGCGCTTTCGATCTGAATCAGGCAGGGCTGGAGGCGCTGCAGGCCGAATTGGGTGCAGATAATTGCCTGATAGGGCAGTTGGATGTCAGCGACAAGATCGCCTACGAGCAGGCGATCAATTCCTTCGATGCAGCCACTGGCGGACGCATGGACATTCTGTTCAACAACGCCGGTATCGCCATGCGCGGTTTTTTTGACGAGATTCCCTTCGAGGAGCAGATGCGCCTGGTACAAGTCAATTTTGTCGGCGTACTCAATGGCATTCACACTGCATTGCCACTTCTGAAAGCCACGCCCAATGCCTTGTGTTTCACTACCTCATCATCGTCGGCGACCATGGGTATGCCGCTGATTGCCGTGTATTCGGCCACCAAGCATGCGGTGAAAGGACTGACCGAAGCGCTTTCCAATGAATTCCGCCGACATGATATTCGCGTAGCCGACGTATTGCCCGGTCTGATCCGCACCGGCATGCCGGATGACGCAATGCTGGCAGCAGCATCAGACACGGGCGCGTTCCGCGTAATAGAGGCCATCGAGGTGGCCAAGGTCGTGTGGGAAGCCTACCAGTCAGACACCCTGCACTGGTATGTGCCGGAGGAACTGGCAGAACTGGATAAAGCCGCAGGCAACAATCCGGAACGGCTGCGCGACAAGTTGGCGCGCCAGCTCTGAATCGCCTTGCCGCAGGCTCCATCCTGCGGTTAGCCTTGGCACTTCTAGCCAAGGGGTGTTGTCAATGCAGGGGGGTGTTCAAGATCGTCCATTACGCATGATCCGCCGGTGGCTGGCCTTCCTGCTATGTAACTGTCTCTGGCTACCGACCAACGCCTCGGCACAGGATCTGGTGGTCTTCGCTGCAGCCAGTCTCGGCGGTAGCTTGCAGAAAGTATTCAGCGCTTGGCAGGAGGATTCCGGTCACACCGCCGTGGCGTCCTATGCCGGCAGCTCGTTACTGGCCAGGCAGATACAGCAGGGCGCGCCAGCCGACCTGTTTATCTCCGCCAGCAGCGAGTGGATGGATGCGGTACAGGCATCGGGTGATATCGACGCACAAAGCCGTCGTAACCTGCTCGGCAATCGCCTGGTGTTGATTGCCTATGGCAGCAATGTCGAACCAGTAGAGCTGGTGCCTGGGGTCAATCTGGCTGATCTGCTGGGTGGTGACCGTCTCGCCATGGCGATGGTGGATGCCGTGCCTGCGGGTATTTACGGCAAGTCGGCGTTGACCGCTCTGGGTGAATGGAACAGCGTGGCGCCCCGTGTTGCCCAGTCGGATAACGCACGTTCTACACTCAATCTGGTGGCCTCCGGCGAAGCGCCCTACGGCATTGTATATGCGACCGACGCCCGGGCCGAGTCCAGGGTCAGCGTAGTCGGCACCTTTACCGAAGACACCCACGAACCCATCGTCTACCCGGTTGCCATTCTGAGCAACAGCCAAAGCAAGGTCGCAGTTGATTTCCTGGCGTATCTGGGCGGCGACAAGGCACGGGGCATTTTCCAGACTGATGGCTTCATGGTGCTGGATTGATTGCGAACGTAACAGGCTGGCTCGGGCCGGCAGAATGGGAGGCAGTCGCTCTGTCATTACGGGTCTCATTCTGGGCCACGCTGCTCAGTCTACCCGTGGGCCTGCTAACCGCCTATGCACTGGCTCGCTGGCGCTTCCCCGGCAAGCTATTGTTGAATGGTCTGGTGCACTTACCGCTGATCCTGCCCCCGGTTGTAACCGGCTATGTGTTGCTGATCGGCTTTGGTCGCCGCGGCCCTATTGGTCAGTGGCTGGACGACAGTTTCGGCGTTGTCCTGGCGTTTAACTGGACCGGCGCCGCCCTGGCCGCCGCGATCATGGCGTTTCCGTTGATGGTGAGGGCTATGCGACTGGCCATTGAAGCGGTCGATCCCAAGCTGGAACAGGCCGCCAGTACCCTCGGCGCCGGGCAGGGCTGGGTATTTCTGACCATCACCTTGCCGCTGATCCTGCCCGGCGTGATTGCCGGCACTATCCTCGCATTTGCCAAAGCGATGGGCGAATTTGGTGCAACCATTACCTTCGTCTCAAATATTCCCGGCCAGACCCAGACCATCCCGTCAGCCATTCATGCGTTTTTACAGGTGCCCGGTGGCGAGCCCATGGCAGCGCGGCTGGCGATCGTGTCAGTTATCATCGCCATGGGCGCTCTGCTAATGTCGGAAATCATGGCGCAACGTGTGGCGCGGAGAATTGCCGGAAAATGACCCTCACCGTAACACTTCAACAGCAATTGGGCGACTTCAGCCTGGATGCCAGCTTCCATGCACCACCGGGCCTGACGGTGCTTTTTGGCGCATCGGGCTCTGGCAAAAGCACCATCGTCAATGCGGTAGCCGGTTTGCTAAGACCCGAGACGGGTCGAATCGAGCTCAACGACCGGGTATTGCTCGACACTAGCGCCCGCATCAACCTGCCGGTGCGCAAGCGCCGGATCGGTTATGTGTTTCAGGACGACAGGCTATTTCCGCACCTGAGCGTAGAGCAGAATATTCTCTATGGCCGCCGCTTCGCCTCTCCCGATGCACCCCCGGCCGATCTGGCGCAAATCATTCACATGCTCGGCATCGGGACGCTGCTCGCAAGACGCCCAGCGACTCTGTCTGGCGGCGAGAAGCAGCGCGTCGCCATAGCACGGGCGCTACTCTGCGGCCCGGAGCTGATTCTCGCCGATGAGCCTCTGGCAGCACTCGACGAGGCGCGCAAGGCGGAGATCCTGCCGTATTTCGAGCGCCTGCGGGACGAGCTGCTGATACCCCTGCTCTACGTCAGCCATTCCCTCTCGGAGGTAGCACGGCTAGCTACTACGGTTGTTACCCTGGCGGCCGGGCGCGTTACTGGGGTGGGGGCTGTCGCACAAGTCTTGAGCGACCCTCAGCTAGCCCTGGGCCTGCGTGATGCGGGTGCGATTCTGAGCGGAACCCTGACAGCCCATCATGCCGATGGCCTGAGCGAGCTGACCACCTCCGGCGGCGCGCTGTTCATACCGCGCCAGTGCGCCAGCCTGGGCACGCAGCTGCGCGTGCACATTGAGGCGCAGGATGTCATTCTCTCCTGCAATCGGCCAACCGGGCTGTCAGCGATGAATATTCTGCGCGGTACCATCAGCGCAATATCCTCCCGCGACGGCAGTGACGCGATGGTGGCACTGCGTATGGGAGATGAAAGCCTGCTCGCCCGGATAACCTGCCGCTCGGTCGCCACACTAGGGCTGGCTGTGGGCGAAGATTGTCATGCGATCATGAAATCAGTCGCGTTGGCACCCGGCGACATCAACTGAAGCATGCACAACCGCTTATGCTTCAAGATCATTGCTGGCCGGGCGTTTCTGGCTACCCAGAGTATTGAACGCGATATGCGTGCTTGGGAACACCTCACCCACCTGCTGATTAATCCAGTCCGTTTCTTCCAGATTATCCATTACCGGACCCTTTACCTCGGCCAGATGCAAGTGGATATCCATCTCGGCCAGGCCTTCGGTCAGTTCGCTGAGCATGTCCAAACCGGTGCTGTCGATGTGATTAACCGCAGACAATATGATCAGCACTTCCCGGGTATCGGGATAATCACGTAGCGCCTGGTAAAGCG
>TARA_R110001592_G_scaffold48788_1_pt1 | contig 13599 bp, 12 predicted proteins | sample TARA_R110001592 | Tara Oceans TARA_R110001592 (sample SAMEA4398387) | marine metagenome | biome: Polar Biome; feature: [SRF] surface water layer (ENVO:00010504); material: water (ENVO:00002006), including particulate matter (ENVO:01000060) such as... | depth 5 m
GCGAAGTCATTTTCTATTGTAAAAGTTAAATTTTTCATACTCGTTTTTTTAGTGTTTTTCTTTGTTTGAATAATCAAATGTAATAAAACAAATTTAAAAACTACTATAAAACGAAAAAACTTTTGAATATTTACACTCTTACAGAGTAAAATTCTTTTTTATCTTTTGATAAATAAGTGATAAAATGAAGATAATTCCTAGAAAAATTATCCATTGATTGTTTTTTTGCCACCAAGTCAACTCCTTAATGACAACTCTCTCAACCTCTACTGGAACAATCTTCTCAAAAAAGATTGTGTCTGTTTTATAATCTACTGAATGATAGATGTTTTTCTCTATTGTATCATAATAATACTTTAACGTAATTCGAGAGTTATCAATTACTTGAATTGTGTCTGAATGAAAAAACTTTGTTATTGTGTCGTATGTTTGCGACTGAATTATAATGGTATCTCTTACAACAATTTGAATTGTGTCTTTTTGTAAAATGTGAGGATTGTTTTTGACAATTCTGTTAAGTCTTTTTTGGGGACTGCAACTCATCAATAAAGTCAATATTGATATGTATATCCAAAATCTCATTAAAGTTCCTTAAATCAAGTCTTTTTGATTAATAAGAGTATATGTGAAAGCATTTCCAAATATCTTTGAACTCTGCTCACACAATTGAATGAACAAATCAAAGTTTTGAGGATTCTGGATCACTTGACAACCGGCAGAGTTCTTTCCAATTTCTTCAAGTGTTTTTGTAGAACTGGCTCTGTGGATATTTATTCCAAACATTCCCCATTCTTTAGACTCATTGTCAAAGTCAAACTCTGAGTCTTTGTCATTGTCTCTCCAGACTTCAACCTCTCCCAGTCTTTGACATAAAGCTAAATATTTTGAATTGTGTAAGTCTAATTTATAAACTCCTTTAAATTGACCATCACAAAGAATCGCACTTCCTTTAGGATTGATAGGAGCATTTAAATAATTCAATCCACAAAGAGTAGTTGCTTTGATCCAGTATTGCGACCATCTGCCTTGATACTTCCAAAATACAACAATCCAGTCATTGAACTCATTGACTTTTATCTCTCTTGACCTTATTCCAACAATGTTTAAATTGAATGGTTTTTGGTCGTATTCAAAAACATCATAATCGTTTAATTTCATTGTCTTGATTATATTTTTAAGCATCATTTGACATTTCTTTTAATTTTTCTTCTCTCCCTATCTTCAAAAGTTATCTCTTTGAATGTCTCAATTGATTCAATGAAATATTCAGATGTTGACTCAGATGGAATGACATCAACATTTTTAAGATTATAAGCATTTTTAATATTATAGTCATCAATAAAAATCTCATTAGAGATGAGAATGTCATCAAATATACTTTTATAACAATTTGCAAGAAAGTCCGTTTGCAAAGTATATTCTTTAAACAATGTATCTTGAATCTGTGATAAATTTCTGTTTGCATCAAGATAATTATCTGTTTCCAACTTGTCTTGAGGATAACCAAAGAACCCATCAATTCTCCAAGATTGCTCCCAATTTAAACCTAAATAATTAAACGAATCCATAATGTCTCCATTTTGTAAAGTTCGAATTCTTATTGTTTTGTCGGCTTTTTCTCTGGAATATTCTTGAAGTAAAAAATCACAACCACAATCCGAAGAAACAACATCTCCTCCACTAAGATTATTAACTACTAAACGATAACTCCCAACACCATAAGTTGATAAAACAAGTGACCAGTCCAAAATAAGTCCAGAATATCGGCTTTGTGATTTTGAAAATCCATTTGCCATTGACCAAAATCCTTTAGGATAAAAGTCTCCAAGACTTGAGTCTGTTATTGTTTGAATATCCTCGCAATCTTTTTGTAAAATAAATTGAATATCATTTATTATTGTGAATGCTAGAAATGAAGTTTTATCATTTTGCAAATAGTTTCCAGAGTCATCTGCAAAGACTTTTAATAAATCTGGACAACCCTCAAAACCAGTTGATAAAGATGGAGTTGATTCTTCTAAGACATCAAAATCCTCTCTTATAGCCATTGCAGACAAATCCATTGGACTTCCTCCAGTTATTATTTCAATTATTGCCATTTTTTAAATCTTTAATTCTCTTATTTTCTCACATCTGTTTGTTGTGTAATCCTTGCAGACTTTCGGTCTATCTTCATAAATTGTACATTTCATTGTTTGCCTATCTAACAACACACATAAACCATCATCACCCTTTTTTAATATAGCGAAATTCTCTTTGTACATTTCGTCATAAGTTTTCATTTGTTTAATGTACTTAGGATTTTTCTTCAAAAACAAATCTGTCCTCGTGTCAAAATTATTGTCTAAATCTAACTTCCAAAACTTATTGTATTCAGTTTTATCAACCTCAACATCTAAGCGACAACACGCACTATTTAAACATTTTAAACAATCAACCATTAACCCCAAGATTGAGCAACTATTCTTCCCAAAACAAGAGAGTCAACGTCAATATTATCATTATTGATATATACTTGAATAACATCTCCAATTACTAAAGAATCAATCGGAAATGTTAATTGAATTGATTGTTGTTCGCTTTTCTTTGCGAAGTCCATTGTTAAAGAATCATTTTCTTTTACTCCGTTTTTATAAAGCATTATTGAAAATGGCTTTGCATCTTGATTCTCAATATCAACGGAAACCATTGCGTAAAAAACATAGTCTCCATCTTGTGTGATAGTGTAACTTAATGTATTAACTGGCTCATCTGTTAAACTTCCAGAAATTGCTCCACCAACTCCAGTTGCTATTGTTACTTCTGCTTTAAAATATGCAGATGTTGGAGGAAATGTGATGTCTGCTTGAACCATAGCAAGAAAATCTTGATAAGTTATTTTTTTAGATTGATATAATCCTGCTCCGACATCTTCCGAGATATCCATTAAGTCTCCATTTGCGAGAGTTGTGATTGCAGTATATTGAGATATTTTTGTCATAATGTAAAGTTAATTAATTTTTATTCAAGTGTTTTAATATTTCCTTGCTCTGTTGTTTTAATTATGTTTCCAATTGGAGAAGTTCCGTCCATCTTTTTGACTCCATCTCCACAATCATTACAATTTTCAAACGAATCGTTTACAATTGTTGAAAATGGATTGTTCGGTGCTTTTGTATCTGTTCCAATAACCTCCCAACATTCTCCATTCTCAAACAAAACAACTTGTCCAATATATGCAGTCAAGTCCGTTAATGTGTAATATTCAAGAGTTACTCCCTCTCCACATTCTTTTATTTTCCAAGTTGAATAAGATGCAAAGTCATTTGACTCGCTAATTCTAGCACTTAATGAAATTATTGATCCAGATGGAATTTTTGAGAAATCAATTCTGCAACTTAATTTTATTTGTGTTCCTACATTTTGAATCTTGCAAAATGTCTCTGTCGGTAATGGAATCAATGCAGAATTAATTGACGGAAGATATAAAGTTGACAATTCAAAAGGAGTGTTAATTGTTCCTTGTTGTATATCAAGTCTTATCCAACCATAAGGAGTTGTTAAATCTGACGCAGTAACTATTCTATTAAATGTTGCAACAATATCTGTAAAATTATTATTATAAATTATATCAATTTGAGTTCCGTTTGTGTCAAATGTGTTTATAACTCCAGACCATTCAGTTGGATCATTGTCATCTAAATCATAATAATATGATTTCAAGTCATCACTCAAAAATTGATAATTAGTAACAACATTATTATTGTCTCTCACATTTGAATTTAATCTAGCTTTAATTTGAAAATCAGATTGAGGAGATGTTAAAAATGCAGTTGAATAATTAGAAGATAATAAATTCAATCCGTTATTTAATTGAGATGCATTAAAAAAGTCTGTGTTTGCAGAAAGTAAAGCAATCCATTCTTCAAAGTTAAATCTAACTCCAATTTTACTTTCATAATTTTCAACATTATATGTCAAATAAGTACCACTTCCAACATTTGAAAGTTCAATCTTTTTAAAATCTGATGTTGATAATAGTTTAAAATTGTTTGTTGATGCTAAATTAATTTGTTGCACTCCTCCAGAAATAACTGAACTGGATAAGTCTAAAGGATTTGTCTGGATCGTGAATTGCTCTCCAGTTAGTGAATTATAAGCAACTATGTCAAGAGATATTGAGTCAATTGATGCACCTAAATCAGTGTTTAATTTAAACGGAGTTTGTATTTGGAAACCATCTTCAATCCAACCTAGATAGTCTCCTTTAATGTTTGGAGATGTGTCTGCTAAATCGTGAGGAACAAATCTGAATTCTTCCATAAACATTAAATCGAAAACATCATTTGTAAACGAATAACTTTTATAATCTGTTAATAGTGTTACTCTGTCTGAATTAATGCCGACAGAAGTCAAAGAATTCACTCCACAATACATCAAATAAGATTCATTACTTAATAATGATTGTTGACTAACTGAATATTCAACATCATACTCAACAATACAAGTTGACGCAGTTGCCGAAGTGACCTCAACATTTTTTAAAATAGTTGAAGAAACTGGAGCAATTCCATCTTCAACCCAAACAGAATCAAACAAGAAATTTTCTGCAATTGTGTTTTGATTTTGTTGATATTGGTTTGCATTTGGAAGATATGAAACTCCAATTGTAAATACATCTTTCCCAGTATTCCATCGAGAAAGACCATCACTTACATTTAAAACAACGTGACAAGATTTCTGGAAATCAAGTTCAGTTAATACGTTTGATGTTGCGTTATCTGTTATAACAATAGAATCTAAAATATAATTATTTGTAAAGCCATTAAAATTCTCATCAAACCAACCAGTATTACCATTAACAGAACTAAAGTCTTTTATTCTTGCTCCGTTTGGATTGTTTAAAAATTGTCTGAATTCAAATCTTGAAACATACTTTAAACAATTAGTTGATTGAAACTCTGGAAACGGAGGAGATAAAGTTGTCAAATTGTTTTGCCAACCATCAAGATAAAAAGGAAATAATCTGAATTTGTGATCCAGTTTAAAAACTTGAGCAAAGTCATTTGATTGACCTTGAGTAGATTCATAATTTATATATGCATCTCCGTCATCTTTCCAACTATTAACCCCAATTGATTTTGTCATTAAAACTGGAATTAGTGACCGAGTGCCTCCTCCAGTCAATGTTCCAATTCCCTCTGCAAAAAATTCATTTGTTGCAGTTCCATCAACTTTAGATACAAAATTAACAGACTCATTATTTTCAATTAAACCATAATTAAAAAGCAATGATTCAAGAGGAGTCTTTCCGTAAACAATACCATCTGTTAAAGTTGAAGTTCCAACTGATGCTCCATCAAATGTGATTGTATCTGTTGTTATTGCAGATATTTCTCTGTCTGTTGCTATTACTGACGGAGTTCCGTTGAGTTCCCAAATGTCAATGATGTCTCCAACAACAAAAGAATCTGTTTCAAAATCTCCAGTTCCAGAACGTGTCAAAATGTTTCCATTTACTGAAAAAATATCAGTTGCAGAGGATTCACTTGTCCAACTAATTTTTACTTCTATCTCATTCCTTAAAAACTCTCCACAATTTCCAGTTAAAAAACTTGTAAAGTTTGATCCAGATAAATCTAAATCCTCTCCATTATCAAACTGATTAAAGAATTTTTGATAATTTAATGATATATTAACTCCCATTTTTTAATCTTTTTTAGACATTTTAAATTTAGTGATAACATTCATAGCACCATTAAAATCATTGTCTTTAAGTTTCTTATTCATTAATTTTTCTAAAGTCTGAAATTCTTTCAAGTCTTTTTTTGACATCTCTTTTTTCACATCATTTAATAACTCATCTTTTGACGAAATAACAGAATTTAAAGTCTCAATTGATGCCTTTAATTGTCCGAGTATTTGTTTATTATTTATCATTTTTTTAACCTTATTTTGTTTAAAATATCAAATTACTTGTTTTTTACAAAAACTCTTATATGCTATAAAAGAATCGATTTAAGAGACTTTGCGTGTTCTGGCTTATCCTACTATCAAAAAGTTTAGTTCTTTGATTCTGAGCAATTCCCCTCAAGAGAGATTTTGCATTTTTTAAAGTTTTTATGTTTTTATTTTTATTCAAAATTTTCTCCAGTTGTGTCATCTCCTCCCACTTCAATAAAAGTTTCTTGAAGATTTTTAGTGTAGATTTTGTTGACTCTAAAATCCATAATTGCAAAGTCTTTTGAAACACTCCATTGAATTTTTACGACTTGAGAAGTGTTACCATCTATGTCATAAAAGTACGAATTATCTATTAATTTTAAAAAATCTGAGAATCCAAATGGAACTCGAACACCCTCATAAATTCTCCATTGATTTGTATTTGTGAAATTATTTCCAACAAAAGATTTTTCAGAGTGATACTTATTCCATAAAACTTTAGCACTCCATAAATCGTGGTAATTTGATGGAAGTTGATTAACGTCATTCATATATAACATCTTCGGAATGTTAAGAAAATCAGTTCCAAATTTAACACAACCAATCCTACCAGTAATAGCAGGAATTTGAGTTGCATTTCCAGACTGGATTGAGTTCACTAAATCAGTTAATTCCTCAGATGTTGCAATAAAAATATCTAAAACATCTTCAATAAATGTTGTTTTTGTTTTTCTTATACCAAGAGCATAAGGTATATCTATTTCGTCAAGTCCTTTTAAGGCAACATTTTTTGGATTAGAAACATTTATTGGAGTTGTTATCACTTCATAAGATGTACCTTTGTAATTCTCCATTACATTTTTATCTTGAGAATCTGGAGTAAATGTTAAAAGAAAATTTGATGTTAGTTCATCAGTATTAAACTTTTGTGACTCCCATAATAAATCTGGTATTTGATAGGTTGATTGCTGAATCCACCAACTCGCATTTTGTGAATGTTGTTCTATTACTCCATTTTTTAAACCTATTTTACAATTAAAAGTCTTGTTTACTAATTGCAAAATCTCTCCGAAAGTATATCCAAAATCTCTTGCATTTGGAATTCCTAATCCATTCTGAAACATTGCCAGACCAAGACTTTGTTTTTTTGCGTTTCCTTGCTCATCAACTGAGTTTTTAGATGGAATTAGCATAATTTTATTTTGATTGATTTCTGAGACTGATGAGTTATATCCAAAACCAAGATGACTTGAACCAATTTCTAATAAAGTTTTTAATCTTATTCCTCTTGTATATCTTATAGGCTCAACTATCATTCGAACCAAATCAATAATTAATTGAGTTAAATAAACAATTAATAATAGTGCATAAATAACATCTAACGCAAATAAAATTGGAGCAGTAATTCCAGATGCAATACTTTGAGCAAGTTCTTTAATTAAAGAAATTATCTGAGTTGCAAGAGTATATATTGAAAGTATAATTAATAAGAATGCAATTGGATCAAATTCTTTTTCTATTATATATGGCACAAATTCCATATCAGATAAAGTCAAAACTCCAATTTCAAATAAATAATAAAATGTTAATCCACTTGCTAAATCGTCAAGGTTTTGTAAACCAGAGTCTTTTTTTATCTTTCCCTTTACAATGGTAGGATTAACAATTTCAAACTCGTCTGTCATATCTAAATGACCATTAAAAGCAAGATAATTTGGAGAGTCTCCGTTAATAGTTACACTCAACGGAATGCCCTCAAAGATACCAAGTCCAGTTGTCAATCCATTATCAATCCAAGTTCTAACATCTTTTGCAAAATCATTAACAAACTCAAACTCCGTAATAGATATATTTGCTTGAGCATTTCCATTCTCAAATGTAGCAAGTAATTCAATGTCGTGTAATTCTCTGACTTGACTGGAGTCATCTCCGTTTAGACTTATAGTAATTTTTGTGTCTGCCATTAGAAAATTCCTTTAGAAGATTTATGATTGTTGTCAATTCTATTTTTAGTTTCAACTTTCTCAATTATCATTTTTGATATAGAGTCCCATCTTACTTCTGTAAGCATTGGTTTTTGTTCTATTGTTTTTTGTAAAGAATCAAACTTGTCTAGTATCATTTTATTACTTTGGTAAGGTTGATTTAATTCTTTGACTTTAGGTTGAATGTAATTCACATCGTTAAACGATCCAGATTTATAAGACTGAGCAATGTTTGTTAATTGTTCATTTGATATGCCTCCAATTTTTTTATTTTGGTCTTTGGTCATTATTCTTTCTCCCTCATCAATTCGAGCAATAATTTTATCTTTGCCTTTGGGAGAATTGCCTCTCTCAACAAAGTCTGTACCCTCTGCGAATGCCGGAAGTGTTGACAATATACCAATTAAAGATGTAATGTCTCTAATCGTTGATGTGACTGCATCTGGCTCATCATTTTCTAACTTTGAAGATAACAAATCAAGTCCAGACAAGATTGCTTGTCTCCTTAGTTTTTTCTTCTCAAGTTCTGCCTTTTGTCTTTCCAATTCTGCTTGTCTCTTTTGTTCAGATGCAAGAGATTGATTTGCAGTGATAGTTCCTTTTTGAGCAAGTTGTCTTAATTCATCTTCTCTTTTTTCAGACTCAGAAAGTTCTTTATTTATAGCATCAATTTTCTTGTCTGTTTGCTTGTCTATAAGTTGAATGATTTGATTTGTGAATTCTTTATAAGCATCAAGTCTCTTTTTTAATATGTCTTTATCTTCTTTAGAAATTTTATCTTGATTTGTCTGGATCGTGTCTAAGATTTCTTGCTCTGCTTGTTCGGTTGCGTCTACTTTGTCTTTTTGTAAATCTTCGTAAGAGTTGTTTTGCTTAACTCTTAAAAGTTCAATTTCTTCATCAAGTTTTTTCTCACTTTGTAAGATAATCGAATTTGTTTCATTTGTTCTTTTTTTGATTATTTCATCTGCTTTTGTTTGTGAAATAGTCCCCTCTTTAACTGCTTTTGCTAGATAGATTTTCTCTTGTTCTAATTTATTGTTTAAACCATCAACAAATATTTGATTATCTGATTGTAATTTATTAATGTTTAAATAAGTAATATCTTGAATTAATCTTTTTTCAAGTGCAAATTTTTCATCAATTATACTTTTATACAATGTTAAATCTGCCTCTCCAGTTTCCTCTGCTAATTTTAATTGCAATTCAAGTTCTTTCTCTGCTCGTCTTTCTGCGTTTTGTATTTGTTGATTGATTTGTTCTTGCTCAATTTGTGCAATGATTTTTATTCTATCTTGTATAAGTTTATTATATTCTTTTGCTAATTCATTAAACTTTTTTAAAGTTTTGGTTTTTGTTTTGTTTCCTTTTTTTGATATTTCAAATCCAACCTTAGTTGTTTTTTCGTTAATCTTTAAAAGTTCTCCCTCGTTTTTTAAATCTTTAAGGAGTTTTTGTTGTGCTTCAAGTTCAAGATTTGCATTGTCTAAAGTCAATTGACTACTTGCAACCCTCTGAGTATAAAATTTAATATTTTGGTCATCTTCTAGTTTCTTATAAGTCCCTAAAGACCTTAAATCTTTGTCAAGTGATTTTTGAGCCTCATCTCTTAAAGTTTTCATTTTAAGAAGTTCGTCATAGGCAACAAATTCCTTTCTTGAGTTTGCTTGTTGTTCTGTTTTTAATCTTTTTAAATTTAGATTAGACAACTCTTTTTGAGATGCTCCTCTTTTTTTTGCTTGAGCAATTTCCAAGTCTATTAATGCTAAAGATTTTTGTTGTTCAAAATCTTGATTTTTAAAATATTTGTTTTGTTCTGTTTTAAGATTTTCAAACGCTTTAGATAATCTATCAACTGACTCTGTGACTTCGTTTGTAGCATCTGAATAGTCCCACAATAACGCAATTGCAGTTGTTAACAATGATATAATTAATCCTAAAGGATTGGATTTCAATGCAGTGTTAAACAATTTTGTCTGGATAGTAGCAAGTTTTTGAGCAGTTGTTGTTTTTGCAACTGCAAATCTGTATAATCTTTGTAAAGTTGTAGAGATTTTAGTCACTAAATTTATTGCAATTTGTGTTGTTTTAAATACAATTAATGCTTTAATCAAACTTCCTATAACTCTTAAAATTGTCTCTAAATTTGTAGTTAAAAATTTAATATTATTTTTAAGTTTCTCAACTGCACCAGAACTTTCAGATAGTCCCAAAATCGTTCTTTGCCATTTAGAATTTAACAGAGCTAATTGTCCCGAAATTGTGTCAAGTTGTTTCTCAGACATCTCTGCTAGTTCCTTATTGACATCTGTTATTGAATCTCTTAATCCAATCATTGTGTCCGTATTGTTTAAGAATGTTTTAAACGCACTTACTGACCTTTTATCAGTTAATTCAAGTGCAGTTGCTACATCAATTCCTTTTGCTTCAAGTTCAGCAAGTGCCGGAGCTAAATCGTCTATATTTTTAATCGGTCTACCAAGTGCTTTTGCTAAATCTCCAGAAGTATCTGCAAGATTTAAAAGAATGTTTCTTGTTGCAGTTGCAGACGTTGACGCATCAAAACCGGCATTCGCCAAAGTTCCAAGTAATGCAGTTGTATCCTCAATTGAGAAACCAAGAGCAGATGACACTGGAGCAACCTTAGACATTGCAGTTCCAAGAAACTCCATATTAAGAGCAGACTTAGTTGTGGCAACTCCTAGAACAGATGCAACTCGATCCATCTCATTCGCTTCAAGATTGAATGCTCTCAATGTACTACCGGCAATGAATGAGGCATTTGCTAAATCAGTTCCAGTTGCAGAGGCAAGAGCAAGAATTGAATCTGTTGATGCAAGTATCTCATCAGTTGTAAAACCTAGTTTTGCAAGTTCAACACTCAATCCGGCAACCTCTGTCGCAGTGAATTTTGTTGTTTCTCCAAGTGCTTTTGCGTTCTCAGTTAGTGAGTTCAAATCCTCATCAGTTGCGTTTGTTATTGCTCCAAGATTAGCAATTGCAGTATCAAAATTAACTACTACATTAAACGCACTTTTAATGACTGAGACTGCACCCATCACTCCTCCAATAAGTCCAAACGCACTTGCAACAGATTTCAATCTCATTCCTAATTTACCCCAAGCAGACGTGTAATTTCCTACGTTTCTTTGAGATTGTCCAACTGATTTATCTACCTTTTTAAGTCTTGTATCTAGTTGTTGAATAGTCTTGAGAAGTTTCTTTCCTTCTGTTGTATTTTGTTTGTTCTGGATTGCTAAATCTTTGTAACGTTTTCGTAATTCATTTAGCTTTTTAGACTGCATTGCATAAGTTGAATTTTCTTGCTTTGCTAGTTTTAAATTCTTTGCTTTAATCTTTGCAAGTCTCTCCTCCTCTTTACGATTTTGGACTCTTGTCTTTTGTCTTTGTTGTTCTGTTCTTTCTCTTTGTTGTGCAAGTTTCTCAAGTTCTTGCTCTGTCTTTAGCTTTTGAACCTCAACATCATTAAGACCTTTATTTGCTTTAGTGATGTTCTGGATTGCTTGAGTCTTTTTTTGGAGTTGTTCTGTTGTCTTTAGTTCTTTAGACGATTGAGTTAACAATTGTTTGTTAATAGACAACATCTCTTTTAATTCTGACTGCAAAGCATTCAAACTCTGGAGATAACTTTCTGCACTCTTTTTAGAGTTTGCAAATATGTCTCCTTGAAATATGTCTTGTTCTCTAATTTTTTTTGCCATCTTTCTCCATTAATTTAATATAAGTATAAAACATTTTTACAGATGTTGTTTTTGCATCTAAACCGATTTTTCTATATTGTTCAATGACTGCAATGTCCTCCTCAAATGTTGAAGATTTTTCTTTCTTTCCGTTTAAATCATTTAACTTTGATTGCTCAATTTGTATAATTGCAACAAGAGTTTTATCTTCTTTCTCCCACCTTTGACAAATGAGTTTAGCAATTTTAGTCTGTAATTCTAGTATTTTTAAATAAGACTTTGACAATCCAAAGTGATCCAGATATTCGTCATAAAGAGAAATCCATTTCTTTCCAAGTTTATCAATATTTAATTTATATGTCTGCTCTGATATTTCAGTTTTAACCAAATATCTTAAATCATTTGTGACCATTACTTTATGGAAGTTATAAATTGGAAAGTCATCAATTGACTTATACAATTCAAGTTCCTTTGAAGATTTCTCTATAAACCACATTTTGAATCTTTGGAATAAGTGCATTAATAAATATAATCATATTTTTATCAGTTAGTCCGAGAATATCCTCTCCATACTCCTCAAACAAATTTGTCCCTCCAAATGAATCTCCATTTTTTATTGGATCGGCATTAATCTCAAAACCATTCTCATCAAGTATGATTTCAAAACTTTTGAAGAATTCTCCAGTATCAAATAAAGTATAAGGAGTTCCGGCAATTTTTCGACCTCCAGACAATATCTCTGTTGTCTTTGAATAAACTGAACTTTGATGGTATTGAGAAAATAATTCATTTCCATTTGAATCAATATGCTCACTTCTTAACTGGATTGCAGTATTCAACTGAATAACCATCTTTTTTAATTGAGGATTTTCAGACATAGTTGAAAACAAAATCTTTCCTTGAGATAGATTTTTAATTTTATTAGCTATTTGAAAGAGTGCCTCCATATAAGCAAAAAGAGTCCCACAGAGGAGACTCTTTAAATTAAATTATCAGTAAACAATCACAAAGATTAATCCTCTGAATCTTGTTTCTTTTTAGGTTTTTTCTTTCCAGTCACTTTGTAATAAATAGTTTCTGCATTGTCTCCTAAATGAGAAAACATCTTTTTAAACTTACTAAGTGATAACTCAGAAATTGCCTCTTTCGAATATTCTGTATTTCCTATCTTAACGTAAGACATCTTATAATGCTAAAAATGTACTTGTTGCAAGAGTAGAGAAATCAAATCTGTCTTTTGATCCAGACAATGAAAGAACGTCTCCAGTTGTTTGTGCCGGAATTACAAAGTCATAAACTCCATTAGCCAGTGCCGTAACACTTACTGGAGTTATTGGAAGTCCAGTTGATTCATTTGTAAGAACAAAATCTCCAACAACTAAACCATCTACGGCAGTTCCATAAAGAGTTGTTAATGTAACAGAAAATTCTGTTGCACTTGACACTACTGGAGTACCATAAACATTCAATAAACCATATAAATCAGAGCAATTGTAATCCATTGTATCAGCAGAAATTAATCTTAAATTCTCATCTAACATTGATTGTCTCCATTGGAAAGAAATCATAATCATTGCAACCTCAGAATCTGTTGCCTCAACCCATTGAACATTTAAAGAGTTTTTGTCAATTAAGATTGGTCTTAAATCTGTTGTTGTTGATGCTTTATATCCTACAAAGTTTCCATTTTTGTCTACAATATATGCTCCAAAATCTGAACACGCAAGTCTTTTAAGTTGTCCTACTAATTCGTTTGGTGCTTGAACAATATATCCAGTAAAGTTTTTAAAACCATCTCTAACTTTCGCTTTGTTTCCAGAGTTAAATTCTTGAAAAACTGCCTCGTCTCTCAAGTTCTCAACGTTCTCAAGTTCTGGAGTTGGAAGAAATCTGTCATCGAAAATAGGAGCATTTAATTTTGTTTCAATAAAAACTAAATTGTCTAAATCGTCTTTCGAATATTGTTTGACTGATCCAGTTGAATCAAGTTC
>TARA_R110001592_G_scaffold172363_1_pt1 | contig 13594 bp, 12 predicted proteins | sample TARA_R110001592 | Tara Oceans TARA_R110001592 (sample SAMEA4398387) | marine metagenome | biome: Polar Biome; feature: [SRF] surface water layer (ENVO:00010504); material: water (ENVO:00002006), including particulate matter (ENVO:01000060) such as... | depth 5 m
TAGATATGTTAAACAGAAAAGTTGAGAAAAAAGAAAGCGTTACTACACCTGCAGGAACTTATGATTGTTACGTTGTATACAGCGAAAATCAATCTAAGATGATGATGGCAAATCAAGTCTATCCTTCAAGGGTTTGGCTAGCAGAAGGTGTAGGTATGGTAAAACAAGAAACTTATAAGAAAAATGGAGATTTAATGAGCAGTACTTTGCTCACTGCTTATAGTAATTAATAACCAAACCATATTCTAAATAAAAAACCGATGCCTATGCTTCGGTTTTTTGTTTTATTATCTCGGCCTCAAAAAGCGATGAAAAATGACTAAGAAGCCTTTCTTTCACTTTATTCATATCAACTTCTTTTTTACCTAGTTCTACATTCAAAGAAGTTACTGCCTTACCCTTAATACCACAGGGAATCATCAAATCAAAATATCCTAAATCAGCATTTACATTTAAAGCAAAACCATGCATTGTAACCCATCTACTGGCACGAACACCCATGGCACAAATTTTACGCGCAAAAGGAGTGCCTACATCTAGCCAAACCCCAGTTTCTCCTTTAGAACGTTCAGCCTTTAATCCATAATCAGCTAAAGTCAAAATGACCATTTCCTCTAAAAAACGCAAGTATTTATGAATGTCGGTGAAAAAATTATCTAAATCTAAAATAGGGTATCCAACTATTTGTCCAGGACCGTGATATGTTATGTCTCCCCCTCTATTTATCTTATAAAATGAAGCTCCCTTTTCGTCTAAAGCCTTTTCATCTACCAATAAATTTGAAATATCACCACTCTTGCCTAGTGTGTATACGTGAGGGTGTTCAACAAAAACCAAATAGTTAGGAGTTTCTACAGTTCTCTCTTCTCGCCTATTCTTAATCTTAAGGTCAATAATCTCCTTGAAAAGTTTCTCTTGAAAATCCCAAGTTTCTTTATAGTCTTTTAACCCTAAATCTTGAAGTTGCACCCTTTTATTCATGATACAAAGATACAAAAAGAGGTAGCCTATTTTTCAAGTTCTACTTCTATCAATATCGATTTTGGGTCTTTCATCATTTCTAGGAAATTCACCTCATGAATCATTGTCTTTCCATCTATTGAAAAAGTAGCCTCTTTAATGTTAGTTGACTTTATTCTCTTTGGAAAATGATATTTGAAAGTATAGGTAGAACTTGATAGAAACATATCTGACCCAGCTAGACTGTCTATTGTTTTATGAAACAAGTCTTGATTTAAAATAACCGTTTCTCGTTTAAATTTATTCTTCTTAAAACTATAATTCACTTCTGTAGTCTCCTCAGTTGCATTTTCTGGCATTGATTGGCCGCCAGCAATTGGGCCAACTGAACTGGCATTTTGAAATGCATTGAATGCATCATTTACTTCTGATACATCTTTAAAATCAGTATACATATCAAAATTCATAATACCGTTCTCTGGCTCCACTTTCATATGAAGGCTAAACGGCTCTAATCGTTTTAATTTGGCTTGTTCTTCAGCAGACAACTGAGAAATACTATCTTTCTTATTAAGCAACAAATCTTTAAAAACAAGTGTAGAGTCTATCGCCTTGTCTAACTGGGTAGAATCTGTCGAAGGTAGCATCTGCATCATTTCACCTCCGTCAAAACTGATACTCATTTTACCAGTACCATCTTCGTTAAAGTAAATTTCCTCTGTAAAATTACAAGCAACAAAAAGAGTTGCTATAAAAATCGTAGTTAATACTTTAAAAAATCTCATGTAATATCGATCTAATTTGGATTGTTCAAAATTACCAATGCAGCTATGACACCAGGTACCCAGCCACAAAAAGTTAAAAGTAGAACAATTAGAAAAGACCCACAACCTTTTCCTAAAACTGCCAAAGGCGGAAAAAAAATAGCGAGCAAAACTCTTAATAAACTCATTTGATTATTAATTTGATTGATTGATTTACCTAATAAGTCGCAAATTTAATTGCTTTGTTACAAAATCAATTATTTTAGAGGTTCATTACCTATACTATGTCAAGAAAGCTAATTTTTATTTTACTTATTCTTCTAAGCACCAAGGGTTTTTCTCAATATAGTTTTAAAGGTCAAATTGCAGATAACGTAACTAACAAGACTATTTATCTATCCATTATTGAAGATTATAGGAAGTTAGGTCGCATATCTATGGAGCAAATACTAAAGAAAACAACCACTGATTCTTTAGGTTATTTTAATTTTGAAGGCAACAACCTAATTGATGAAAATCGTTTCTATCGAATTCATTTAGATGATTGCCCCGAGACTGCTTCGAATTCAGAGCACTTTTTCGGAAGTTGCGAAAACAGTAAAAGTATTTTATTCATTGCCAATAATAACGATACTATTACTTTCCCAACATCATTTGACAACGAGGCTCTTTGCGAAATCATATCCACTAACAAGCAGTCTGCTGTTTTGCTTGAAATTGATATGATGAAAGAGCAAATGGCTTTTGATTTCAATGATTTTAGAAGCGATGCTAATAGAAAACTAAACTCTAAAAAATGGTTTTCTACTTTTCAAAATTTTGGAAAAAGTATAAATGAGCCTTTGGTTGAACTTTACATCTTCAATTTTTTATCTGATAGGAGTAATGAAACATACAGCTACTATCAAAAAAATATTACCAGCACCGATTATTATTTGGACTTAGGCGAACGGCTGACATCAAAATACCCGAACGCACCATTTACTGAATTGTATTTATCAGAAATTGCTATTGACCAACAGTTGGTAATTAATAAATCACCAGAGCAAAGTATTTGGAAATGGTTAGTGTCTTCTCTATTAGCATTGTCAATTTTTCTAAATATTTTCTTGGTTATTCGACAAAAGAGACTGGCTAAAAATATGCGGAATGATTCTTTAGAAAAGCTAACAGAACAAGAACAAAATATTGCGCAAGAAATTCTTAAAAATAAAACGAACAAAGAAATTGCTTCTGGTATGTTTATAAGTGTAAGTACCGTAAAAACTCATATTAATAATCTTTACAAAAAATTAAACGTTAATTCGAGGGAAGAAATAAAGCAACGTTTTCAGTAGATTTTGAATATCCATCTGGGGACTAGTCCTTATTTCCACCCCCAAAAATCAAGATTCAATTAACAATTTCTAGAATTTTCAGGTCTAATTTTAAAACTGAAAATCATGAAATCATTATTTATTTTCACCTTTTTTCTCTTTACTTCAACCATTATTTCCTCTCAAAAAATCCATCAAGAAATTAGTATAGTAACCCAGCAGCCCTTCTTGGTGGGTGAGATTAATATTGAGGGACTCTCGTCTAACTCTTACCAAGAATGGTTTCAACCAAACTTTGCATCTTACACTGCAGAAACCATTAATTTAAAACAGGTTAAAGATAATCTATCTGAACACCAAATTCTTATCTTCATGGGTACGTGGTGCGGTGATAGCATGCGGGAAGTGCCGCGATTTATTAAAATTTTAGAATCTGTAGACTATCCTATGAAAAATCTCAAAATAGTTGCAGTTGACAAACGAAAAGATTTCTATAAGAAAAGCCCACAAGGTGAGGAATGGGGACTTAACATACGTCGTGTACCAACATTTATTTTTTATAAAAATGGAAGAGAAATAAATAGAATAATTGAAACACCTGTAACCACTTTAGAGGAAGATATTCTAAACATCATTTCACAAAACCAATACACTCCAAACTATTCAACTTCACTACATTTCGACTAATACAGGCAAAGAAATCATATAGCTTTAGGTCTTGCGTATGTTAATAGCATAAGGTAATTTTGCTTCTTAATTTTTTTATATGCAATTATCGGAGCAAGAGCTTATCAGAAGAGAAAAATTGGAGAAATTAAGAGCGTTGGGTATTAATCCTTATCCAGCAGCTTTATATCCTTTAAATGCTACATCGGCAAGTATAAAATCCAATTATGAGGAAGGCAAGCAGGTAATTGTTGCAGGTAGACTTATGTCGCGTCGTATTCAAGGCAAAGCATCATTTGCCGAACTTCAAGATAGCTCTGGGCGCATACAAGTTTATTTCAACAGAGATGAAATATGTACCGGCGAAGACAAAACATTATACAACGAAGTATATAAAAAACTTTTAGATATTGGTGATATCATCGGTATTGAAGGTGATTTATTCACTACTCAAGTGGGCGAAAAAACTATTATGGTAAAGAAATTTACTATGCTAAGTAAATCGCTAAGACCTTTACCATTACCTAAAAAAGATGCAGAGGGCAAGGTTTATGACGAGTTCAATGATCCTGAATTACGTTATCGCCAACGCTATGTAGATTTAGTAGTAAACCCAAAGGTTAAAGAAACGTTCATTAAAAGAACAAAAATTACGAATAGTATACGTGAATTTTATAATGACAAGGGTTATTTGGAAGTTGAAACTCCGATTTTACAACCAATTCCTGGTGGTGCAACTGCGCGTCCATTTTTAACACATCATAATGCACTAAACATTCCATTATATTTAAGAATTGCCAATGAGCTTTATTTAAAGAGATTGATTGTAGGTGGTTTTGATGGTGTATATGAATTTTCTAAAGATTTCCGTAATGAAGGTATGGACCGTACCCACAACCCAGAGTTTACCGTAATGGAACTCTATGTGGCGTATAAGGATTATAACTGGATGATGGATACCACGGAAAAATTATTGGAAAAAATAGCCATGGATGCTAATGGAGCAACTTTAATTACTGTTGGTAAACATGAAATTGAGTTTAAAGCTCCTTATGCACGTGTTCCTATTTTAGAAGCCATTAAAATTCACACAGGATATGATGTTGCAGGTATGCCAGAAGATGAACTTCGTGATACCGCTAAAAAATTAGGTATTGAAGTAGATGAAACGATGGGCATTGGTAAACTTATCGATGAAATTTTTGGTGAGAAATGTGAAAAATTCTATGTACAACCAACATTTATAACAGACTACCCTAAAGAAATGAGCCCGCTTACAAAAGAGCATCGCGACAACCCTGCCTTAACCGAGCGTTTCGAACTTATGGTTAATGGTAAAGAATTGGCAAACGCCTATTCTGAGCTTAATGACCCTATAGATCAAAGAGAACGTTTTGAAGAACAACTTAAACTTTCAGAAAAAGGGGATGATGAAGCTATGTTCATTGACCAAGACTTTTTACGCGCACTTGAATATGGTATGCCTCCTACTTCTGGTATTGGTATTGGTATAGACCGTTTGGTTATGTTAATGACGAATAATGCATCTATTCAAGAGGTATTATTCTTTCCACAGATGAGACCAGAGAAGCAACCTCTTCAATTATCTGATAATGAAAAAGTAATTTTCGATATTTTAAAGGCAGAAAAGAAAATGGAACTTGATGTTCTTAAAACCAAGGCAGATTTAAGTAATAAGGCTTGGGATAAAGGCATCAAAGCCATCACAAAACATCAATTAGCAAAAATCTATAAAGACGGTGATGTCCTTTTTGTTGAAATATTAAGCTAGATTTTAAAAGGATACTTAAAAAATAGTAGTTTAGAAGCTGGCAAAACCAACCAGCATGAACCTAAGTAGTAAAATAGGCCTGTTCGTAGGCCCTATTATCTTTTTTATTCTCATTTTTTTACCAAATGTACTTATCTCTGAAAATGCAGATGCAGTAATTGCTGTTGCCCTTTGGATGGTTATTTGGTGGGTCACTGAAGCGGTTTCAATTTCAGTGACCGCACTATTACCGCTATTGTTATTTCCTATCCTGAAGATAATGCCCATTGGTGAAGTTGGTGCAAATTACGGCAGTCCTATTGTATTTCTATTTTTTGGCGGCTTCATTATGGCCTTGGCCTTAGAAAAAGTTAACCTTCACAAACGTATTGCCCTAAATATTATAAGATTAACAGGTACTACTGCCAATAAAGTCGTGTTAGGCTTTATGATTGCCACAGCCGTTTTAAGTATGTGGATAAGTAATACTGCCAGCACCGTAGTAATGTTACCTATTGCCATGTCTGTAATTAATTTATTGATTGAAGATGCTGATGGTTTTACTAAACGCGACCGTAATTTTGCATTAAGCGTTATGCTAGGCATCGCTTTTGCAGCAAATGCTGGTGGTATTGCAACAGTTATTGGCACACCACCAAACTCTGTTTTAATCGGGTTGTTAGAAAATGAATATAACATTGAAATATCCTTTTTAAAATGGATGATTATTGGCCTACCCTTCTCTATTATTATGATTTCAATTTGCTATTTTGTATTGGTAAAAGTCTTTTTCCCAACTCAGAATTTAAAATTTAAGGAATCAAGAACAATCATCCATGATGAACTACAAAAGTTGGGACCTACTTCTGGAAAAGAAAAAATGGTGCTCGTTATTTTCGGAGCAACTATTTTTCTTTGGGTATTTAGAACCTTAATCAATTCTATATTTCCAAGTTTAGGTTTGTCAGATACCCTCATCAGTATTTTTGCTGCTATAGCGCTATTTGCAATACCTTATAATCTTAAAAAAGGAGATTTTATCTTACAATGGCAAGACACTCAAAAACTGGCTTGGGGAATATTAATTCTCTTTGGCGGCGGATTATCCTTGGCAAACGGTATGTCGGTCTCTGGTATTGTCGACTTAGTAGCTGATAGTATTGCACAAAGTAATCTAAGTATCCTTTTTACGGCATCTCTCCTAATTATACTAATGCTTTTTATGACCGAATTAATGAGTAATGTAGCCTTAGTAGCAGTTCTTGCTCCGGTAGTTGCTGGTATCGCCATAGGGCTAGGCATACCCATCACCTATTTGCTTATACCAATCACTATTGCAAGTAGCTGTGCATTTATGTTACCGATGGCGACACCCCCTAATGCAATTGTCTTTGCTAGTGGGTATATTAAAGTTCATGAAATGGCACGTGCCGGATTTATTTTGAATTTAATTGCAGTTTTTTTATTGATAGGATTATTTCAATTTATACTTCCGCTATTGTTCTGAGAATTCTAACAAAATAAAGCCCTTGCATTTTGCAAAGGCTTTATAATTGACTAATTCAGAATGTATAAAATGATTATTCCAATTTAATAGACGCCTCTCACCATCTATTGTTACAAAATAGGCTTAAGAAATTATTAACTATCCGTTCCATATATTATTTCAATCTTTGAAAAAATACCAAACTAACTCTAAAATGAAAAGAAAATTACAATTAAAACTATTGCTATTATTATGCATATTTGGCTATCAAACTACCGAGGCACAAATTTTCAAAAAAAAGAAAAAAGACACTGAAAAAGAGGCTAAAACTACATCGAAAGATAAAATTCAACCATACGACAAGGTCATAACAAAAGATGCAGTCTCTGATGAAGGCCTTTTTACCACCCATGTAGTCGAAGAAAATCATTTTTACGAAATACCAGATTCTTTATTCGGTAAAGAGATGTTGATGGTAAGTCGAATTTCTAAAACAGCTTCAGGCATTGGTTTCGGTGGCGGTAAAATAAATACCCAAGTATTACGATGGGAAAAGAAAGAAAAAAAAGTATTGCTAAGGGTTGTTTCACATGATGTAGTGGCAGCAGATTCATTACCCGTTCATGAAGCAGTTCTTAACTCTAATTTTGAGCCAGTTCTTTATGCATTTGACATAAAAGCTTTTAAGAAAGACTCTTTAAACCCAAGCACCGTAATTGAAGTCAATGATATTTTCATAAAGGACACCAAACCATTTGGGATGCCAGAACGTTATCGTAAACGATATAAAGTTTCACGTTTAGATGAAAGCAGAGGATATATCGAATCTATAAAAAGCTACCCTTTAAATGTTGAAGTCCGTCATGTAAAAACTTACCTCGCTAGTGAAGCTCCAAGTAATGAAAGTTTAGGCTCTATTTCTGTTGAAATTAACAACTCTATGGTATTATTACCAGAAAAGCCAATGAAGCGACGCTATTTTGATGAACGTGTTGGATGGTTTGCTAGAGGACAAGTAGATTACGGTTTAGATGCACAAGAAAGTAAAACCATTAAGTTTTTAGATAGATGGCGTTTAGAAGTCAGAGACGAAGATTTAGAAAAATATAAGAACGGTGAGTTAGTAGAGCCCAAAAAACAGATTGTTTATTATGTAGATAGAGCTACTCCTAAGAAATGGGTACCGTTTATTAAGCAAGGTATAGAAGATTGGCAAACTGCATTTGAAGCGGCTGGTTTTAAAAATGCAATCATCGCAAAAGAGCCACCAACTATTGAGGAAGACCCAGAGTGGTCACCAGAAGATGTACGCTATTCTGTTGTTCGCTATTTGGCATCACCGATTCCCAATGCTAACGGCCCACATGTAAGTGATCCGCGTAGTGGTGAAATACTAGAATCTGATATTAATTGGTATCATAATGTAATGACCCTATTGAGAAACTGGTATTTTATTCAAACTGCTGCCATTAATCCCGCTGCTAGAGGGGTCTCTTTTGAAGATGACATTATGGGACGACTAATTCGATTTGTATCATCACATGAGGTGGGGCATACTTTAGGACTACCTCATAACATGGGTAGCAGTGTTGCGTATCCTGTAGATTCTCTTCGTTCGAAGTCCTTTACGGAAAAGTATGGGACAGCTCCATCAATTATGGATTATGCACGTTTTAACTACATAGCACAACCAGGCGACGAGGGTGTGGCTTTAATGCCTGATATCGGTGTTTATGATAAATACGCAATTCAATGGGGTTACAAGCCAATTTTGAATACAACTGCTGAAGAAGAGAAATCAACGCTAGATAAGTGGATAATGGCGCATTCAGGAGATCCCCTTTATCGATTCGGTCATCAACAAGTAGGCGATATTGTTGATCCTAGTTCGCAAACAGAAGATTTAGGTGATGATGCCATTAAGGCTGGTGAGTATGGTATTGCCAACCTTAAAAGAATTGTTCCCAAATTAATTGAATGGACCGCTGAAGATGGAAAAAATTATGATGACCTGAATAAACTTTACGGACAAGTATTTTCTCAGTTTAATAGGTACATGGGACATGTTTCTAATAATATTGGAGGAGTATATGAAAACCATAAAACCTACGACCAAGAAGGTGCTGTTTATACTGCCGTACCAAAAGCCCATCAACAAAAAGCAATGGCATTCTTAAATGAGCAATTGTTCGAAACGCCAGTTTGGATGTTAGACCATAATATACTGGAACGCATCGAATACTCAGGATTTTTAGAACAAATGCGCTCAATGCAAGTACGTACATTAAACAATGTATTAAGTCTGGGGAAAATGGCAAGGCTTATTGAATTTGAAACATCGAATTCTAAAGAGGCATATTCTTTAATACAAATGATGAGCGAACTTCGAAAGAGTATTTGGTCTGAACTTAAAAATGGAGGTGCGATTGATACCTATAGAAGAAACTTACAGAAAGCCTATGTTGACCGTTTAGAATATTTATTAACTGTAGATAACCAATCTAAATCTTCTGATTTCGGTGGCTACAGAAAATCAACAGTTGTCAACACCAGTCAATCTGATATTAGAACCATTGCAAGAGCAGAATTAAACATATTAAACAGAGATATTAAAAATGTTAGAAACCGAACATCTGATTTGATGACAAAATATCACTTAAACGATGTTTCTGAACGTATTAACCTCATTTTAGACCCAAAATAGTAGATTTAAAATTAGGTCACTTTTTTGACTCTATCGATGAAAAACCAATATCATCGATGAATGAAATCAGCTTACCACAATTTAAAGATCTCTCACATCAAAAAAAGCCCATTACACAACAATGGGCTTTTTCATGCGTTTTTGTTCTATAGATTAGTGAAAAATTAAAAACCCCCATATCATGACCAGTAAATTAAAAAGTCTTATTTATTTAGCTTGTTTCATTTGTGCTTCAGTGGTATATCACCAAAGCACTAATACTGATGTACAGAAAGAAATAGTGACTAATACTTACGAGCAAGATGCTGATATTGTAATTAATCCTTATAAAAATCTAGAAAATAGAACTCAAACTAATTAAAATATTTACAAAATATACCTACTTAAAAGCGCGGCCTGAAAGCCGCGCTTTTTGATTTTTAACATAGTACATGTGGAGTTAAATTTTTGCTAAAATTGTTATTGGCTTTAAACCTAGTTGAATAATTTATGTCCAAGAAACAAATACATAAAACAATATAAATGAAAAAATTAATAATGGCTATTTTAGTAATGGCAGCGATATCGGTAACGGCACAAGATCATACTATGAAAGGAAAGAGAGGAGATATGAAGAATTTAACTCCTGAACAGATGGCAACTCTTCAAACCAAAAAAATGACCTTAGCCTTAGATTTAAATGAATCTCAGCAATCAAAAATAAAATCTATCCTTACGGCAGATGCTAAGACTCGAAAGTCAAAAATGGAAGCGTATAAAGCAAGGAAGGAAGAAGGCAAAAAAGAAATGACAGCTGAAGAAAAATATGCTTTACAAAATGAAAGATTAGATTATCAAATTGCACGTAAGAAAGAAATGAAATCTATACTTACTCCTGAGCAATTCGAGAAATATGAAAAAATGAGCCATAGAAAGGGTATGCAAGGGCATAAAAAAAGAGAAGGTGGTAGAAAAGGAAAACGCTCTGAAAAAAAATAGCATAATTGATTTGTTTAAAAAAAAGACTTGCCCTCAGTAGGTCTTTTTTTGCATTTAATCGCAACCTATTTATTCTCCAGTAATAACCTTAATCTATGTATTTCAAAGAATTGATTCTTTCAGTGGTGGAATTGTATACTTGGTCAATATATTTTAGATTGAATTAGGTAATAAGGAATATAGTAGGTCTAAATTTTAGGCTGGGATTAATTTTCGCAGAGCCTACCTTTCAACGTTACGAAGAATCACTCTCTTACCGAATTAAAGATTTGACTACAATTAATTTAAATTATACCTATTACACCACAAACCAATTTTTCTAAAACGCCTTTCAGTTTGATGTTCAATATAATTTTAAATAGATAATTTAAAAAATGTTACCTTAGGTTGAAATCAACCAACATGAAAATTTTTCAAATTATAGTGATTTTTATTTTAGCATTTTTGATGCTTGCTGGGGCCTTTAATCATCTGTATGCTCCAGAAACGTACAACGAGTTCATACCTAAATTTTTTCCCGAAACTATCGCCAATATTTTATCTGCCATTGCTGAAGCGGCTATAGGAATTGCTCTTTTAATTCCAAAATACAGAAAATGGGGTGGACTTGGTTTTTTTCTACTGATGATAGCTTTCTTACCAATTCATATTTGGGACATAACCAAAGATGTCCCAGCCATAGGGTCTAAGGTTGCAGCAATTATCCGAATTGCTGTTCAATTTTTATTTATAGCAGCCGGTTGGTGGATTTATAAAACGTATCGAATAAAATATTAAAGTTTTATCCCTTCTAAAGCTTTAATGGTATCGTCTAAATCTGCATATGTTAAAGCATCATTTAAGAAATAGCTTTCAAATGCACTTGGTGGCAAGTAAATACCTTTCTCTAACATACCATGAAAATAGGCTTTAAAAGTCGCATTATCACCCTTTGCAGAAGAAGCGAAATCAACAACTGGTTCATCCGTAAAATGAACTGAAATCATACTGCCAAATCGATTTATTTGGTGGTCTATCCCTTTTGCGGTTAAAACTTTAGCAATTCCTTTATGTAAATATTCTGTTTTATCAGCCAAACTTTGAAATACCTCTGGCTTATTATTCAGTTCAGTCAACATTGCCAAACCTGCACTCATTGCCAATGGATTTCCACTCAAAGTACCTGCTTGATAAACAGGACCATCGGGCGCTAAGAAATTCATTATCTCAGATTTTGCAGCAAAGGCACCTACTGGTAAACCTCCACCGATAACCTTCCCATAAGTAACAATATCAGCTTTTATATTCAAAACCTCTTGTGCACCACCCCTCGCCAAGCGAAAGCCAGTCATCACCTCATCAAAAATTAAAAGAATATTTTCTTGGGTACAAATTTCACGTAAACCCTTCATAAAAGAATCTGTTGGCACAATGCATCCCATATTACCTGCAATCGGCTCAATAATAATAGCAGCTAACTCTCCTTTATTAGCTTTCACCAGCGCTCTTACACCTGCTAAATCATTGTAAGCTGCCAACAAAGTATCTTTAGCGGTACCTTGCGTTACCCCAGGACTATTAGGACTACCAAATGTGACTGCACCACTACCTGCCTGTATTAAAAACGAATCTGAATGACCATGATAGCATCCTGCAAATTTTATTATCTTATCCTTGCCCGTATACCCTCTCGCTAAGCGAACCGCACTCATACATGCCTCAGTACCACTATTGACAAATCTAATTTTATCCATATTAGGCACCATAGAAATAGCCAATTTAGCCAGTTCTGTTTCAATCTCGGTCGGCATACCAAATGAAGTACCATTTTTTGCTTTTTCAATTACAGCATTAATAACTGGTTCGTGTGCATGACCTAAAATTAATGGGCCCCATGAGGCTATGTAATCAATAAGCTTATTACCATCCTCATCATATAAATAAGCCCCTTTTGCCTTCTTTACAAAAATAGGATCCCCACCTACAGCTTTAAAAGCTCTTACTGGAGAATTTACTCCGCCTGGTATATATTTTTTTGCCTCTGCAAATAAGGCGCTACTTCTTTGATAGACCATTTCTATTAATTGATTTTGCTGAGTTTCACTTTAATTCGCTGTCCTATAGACAAATCAGAGCTTCTTAAATTATTCAATTGCATAATATCATCAACACTCATATAATATTTTCTAGACAATGAATACAACGTATCTCCTTTTACAACTGTATGTATTTTATCAGATTCGGTTGCAACTATCGAAGTGTTTTCATAGCCAGCATTTTTAATCTGATTATCGTACTTATGTAGACCATATTTATCTATTAAATAAATAAGTTTTTGCGGATATTTAGGATCAGTTGCGTACCCTGCTTTACGCAGCCCTTTGGCCCAACCTTTATAATCAGTATGCTTTAACTTAAATAGAAATGCATACCTAGACCTAGTAGTCAAGAATATACTGTGATCTCGAAAAGAATACATTGGGTGGTTATATTTTCTAAAACATTCACCCTTTTCATCATCATCATGAAAGTCGTAATCACCCTCCCAACCTTTATGACACTTTATACCAAAATGATTGTTTGTTTTCATGGCAAGCTCTCCTTTACCATATCCACTCTCTAAAAGACCTTGAGCCAAGGTAATACTTGCTGGTATACCATAACCCATCATCTCTATCTGAGCTGTTTCAGAAAAAGTTTTTATATATTCTGAAGGAGATTCAATTCTAAACGGTATAAATTTTGAAGGCTCTGACGGTAATACAACTTCTTGACCATTATGAGGCTTAACATCATCTGATTTGTTTCGTTCGTTGAGTACATTCTTTGTACGTAACTTATCAGAGTACGCTTTTTTAGATTTACAGGAAGCAAAACTGACCCCTATAATTAACAGCATTAATATTTTCTTGTTCATATATTCAACAAAGGTAATTTTTTCTTTTTCAGTACACTATTCATGCCAGCAAT
>TARA_R110001592_G_scaffold27321_5_pt1 | contig 13586 bp, 31 predicted proteins | sample TARA_R110001592 | Tara Oceans TARA_R110001592 (sample SAMEA4398387) | marine metagenome | biome: Polar Biome; feature: [SRF] surface water layer (ENVO:00010504); material: water (ENVO:00002006), including particulate matter (ENVO:01000060) such as... | depth 5 m
AAACATTAAAAGAAAAATACGATGAGTAAAGAGTCGGTAATTACGTTCATCAACAACCTAACTTAAATTAAATAACTATGAAAACAGATGTAAATTTTTACACATTCAGAAATTGGTTCAACACTAACAGGCCGAACGATTTCTCCTACAATGGACTGCTAGCACTATGGGATATGCTAGAAGAATATGAAGATAGTACAGGAGAAGAAATTGAGTTTGACCCTATCGCTTTATGTTGCGAATACGATGAGTATGATAATATAGAAGAATTTCACAAAACTTATGACAAAGAAGACTATCCAGATATAGAGTCTATACAAGATAATACAATGGTATGGGAATTTGGCACTGAAAGCTTTATAATACAATCATTTTAATAACATGGAGAAAACAATTAAGTATGCAGAAGAATGGTTTAAGCTACAAGATATACCAACTATATATGATAAAGAAAGTTTATATATAGTTGTAAGTGGTGGTTTTGAGTTAGAATTATCTAAAGAAGAAATAAATTATAGAGCAGAATTATATCTTAACGGACTAATAAAATAAATAAATGGAAGAAATTAAAATACTTTACACAATATCTGGAATACTAATTGGAATTATATACTCTAAAATGATAATAAATAAAAAACTATGAAAACAGTAATACATGTAAATCAACATATAATTAAAAGTAACTATAAAAGAAATGAGAGAGAGCCTGTTTTAACCTGCAAGACATACAAGTCTAACACCTATGCACACAATGTTATAATCTATGGACAAGACGGAGAGGAGTCAGCGCGAGTTATCTACTCACCTGATAAACCTCTTAGCTGCGGGGCTAAGGTTTGGATTGAAACATCAAATAAAATTAAAACTATACCAACATTAATAAATAAAAAACTATGAAAACGATTGTAATAAACGGACACAAAAAAACAGATAAGATAATGCAAATTATGGATATATACAAAGAGTATGTACCTATTTTCTATAATAGTGAAAATTATAAATACAATATAATAACAGCTATATACTCCCACCCTGAATATCATGATGACTTTCTAGGGTTTGTGGTATTTGCTAGAAGAATGGGAATAGACACTCAAGATATTAGAGCAACTCTTATGCATGACATAGGTGGACTTATTAGGGAAGATGATTGTTTCTTACCTAGAGTTAGTGGATACTCAGAACATTTATAAGGATGGTAGGCTTGATTATGATAGGTAATGAGCGGACTAAGATATTAGTTATCGTTGAGTGATAGATTATGAGAGCCTCCTCCTTTTTTTTAAAATAATAACAGCGGACAAATCCGCATAAATAAACAACTATGAATAAAGATAATATTGGAGATTTTACTACAAGTCAATTGAATGGTTTAATGAAAGACTTAAAGAAACTAAACATTGCAGCTGAATCAAATTGGGGTGATGATTGGATGCATACAGACCGACCAGCAATCTGGATACACGCTGAGGGAGTTACAGATGAAACAACATATCATCTAGATTATTACGAACAGTACGAGGGTACGGAAGAAATACAAAAGATTTTTACTAAACATGGGGCGTGGGTTGAGTGGCAAAACCCAGCAGTTGCAAATATATATAAAATGTAATTAGGGAATCACGTTCATCACACACAAACACAGGGAAGCCGAAAACTGATTAGAGTAGGTAGATAAATTAAATTAAATAAAATGGAAACGACAGAAATGCTACAAACAAAAATTAAAGAATTACAATCAGAAATCAGCAACCTAACATGTGAGCTACGAAGAGAAGAAAAAGCTTTGGAAGTTGTAAACAAACCGACTATGAGTGAGAATGTTTATTCATTACTACAAGATAGTATTAGAAACGTTATAGATGATACTGAATTTAGTTCTGATGACTTTGATGTTGAATTAAGAATGGACTATGAGAATACAGTTCAAATAGAAAACTTAATATTTAACTCACAAGAAGATATGGTAGATAATATTATTAGATGTATTGATAAAGAGTTTAGAGTGATAGAGAATGAAGAGGTAGACGTAATGGGTGAACTTGATGAGAATGGAAATCATTATTCTAAATTAGTATAGATGTTAAATAATAACTATAAAGAATGGGTGGAGTCTACATATCAAAATAATAACGACCCTACAGAACATCAAGAAGAGGAAGAAAAATTTGAATGTGATGAATGCGGATGTTATTACTATACAGATGATAGAGATGATTTTGATTGTCCTAATTGTGAGGATATGGATGCTTACAATACACCTAATAGATGATGAAGAAATTACTTATATCATTAAGAGACCTACCTGATAATGAAAGATATATATTAATATCTAAATCTATGGGAGGGGACAATCAAAGAGCTGCAATATATAAGAGATACCTTAGTATATTTTATATTAGGGTGTCCCCTGTATATAAAGGGGGTGAGTGCCTAACAATTGCAGTAAAAGAATATGAAATATTAACTAAAAATAAATAAAATGGGAAAAAACAAAGAAGAATTTATGAAAGACAGAGAACAAGAAATGACCGAAATAGATGATAATACAAGAAGAAAACTAATTGTGTTATCACAATGGTTAAAGGACTACAACGAACACTCAGATATAGGATATTATTCTGCTGAGGGAGTAGTTGAAAGCCAAGTTAGAATAGGAATAAATACTGCCTTAAATAAAATAGGAGATTACCTAGATGAAATAATGTTTATGAGTAATGAGCAGATTAATAGAGAGTTAGTGAATAATAACAAATAAATAATAAGAAATGGATAGCTGTAAAATACCAGATTGGTTTGAAGGAAAAGTATACTCCAAAGGTGGGGTTGTAATAGTAAATAATGAAGAAATAAAATTAGATAGAAACGCTTTGTCTTTATATCATTTAATACAAGGATATAAAATAATTGGAAGGAAAGGTCATATTCAATCTATAATGGGAGTTGAATGGTTTAGAGATAATTATCCTACAATTTCTTTAAAATTGTTTCCTGAAGGATATACATATAAGGTTTTTTCAAGAAACTATACAGAATCATTAAGAGATATGTCGTACAAAATGTTTAGTAAAAAGAATTAATTTTATACGTTGGTATATACGATTGTATTACTATACATAGATAAGATAAGATAACATAAATAATAACTAAAACTAAATAAAATGAAAGAAAAAGAAATAAAGAAACAAATTAAAACATTAGGAAACTCTATAGAGTACTATTGCTCCCAGAATGAATCATTATCTGAAGATATTTTGATAGGTATGCCAGAGTCTAGAGATGAGCTTAAGTCAACATTAGAATTAACAGCTCTACATTCTTTATACATAAGGATAATTGGATACGCTACACTTAAATCTATGTCAGATATTTTGTTAGCAGAAAAGATAGCAAGGAGACTTGGTGTTGATTTAATTCAAAATGATTTAAAGGAGGGTAGGGAGGTACCTACAGATATAGTAGATAGTATGTTAGACGAAATAAATAGAACTAAATAGATGAAAATAAAAGAACTAAACGAAAAGATAAGAGCGTATTCAGAAGAAGGAGCTGATAGGAAAAAATTCAAATGGAAAGACATTAAAGATAAACATTCAGACAAGAAGTCATTATGTTGTAAGGCTCCTATAATTATATTAGGAGAGAGTACTAATGATGATATAGGAGTTTGTTTTAAGTGTAAGAAGTTTGCTATAGATAAAACGAAAACAAAAAGACTATCCCAGAATAGACATCAAAAGTTTAAAAGAATAGCAGACGACTCCTTGTATGATTTTGACAGTAAGAAAACAAACAACTATAGAACTCCAAAAAGAACATCTGGTAAAAAATAAAGTTATTAACAATGATGTGTATTACAAAAAGTTTACATATATTTGTAAAGAATTATAATATGAATGTGTTAAGGAGGGTGGAGTCGGTAACGCCCACAGGGTAGTCATAGTCTGCCTATTAACCTCCTTAATCACGTTCATCAACAATAAATTAAATTAAATTAAATATGAAAAAAATTCACGCTAAACTTAACGATATACAAGTGTCGTTAAAGGCCCCTAAAGGTCAATTCAACTCATTCGGTAAATATAAATATCGTTCGGCAGAGGACATTTTAGAAGCTATTAAACCTCACTTATCTAAACACAATTTAACATTAACTATATCAGAAGAAACTAGAGAGTTAGGTGGTTATCTATTTGTATCATCAAGAGCTGTTATACAAGATGATTCAGGAGAAACTTACGCTGTTGAAGCTCAAGCTGGTATTAATCCAGAAAGAAAAGGTATGGATATAGCTCAGTCGTTTGGGTCTAGTAGTTCATACGCTAAGAAATATGCATTAGGTAATCTATTCTTATTAGATGATACTAAAGACGCTGACGCTACTACTGACCCTAAAAAAGTTAGTACCCCAGCTAAAACTAAAAAACCTATCATGAATAAGAAACAATTTGAAATGGCTAAAGAGTATCTAGAAGCTGGAGGTAAGTTAGAAGCTATAGAGTCTAAATATAAAATTAATACTCAACATTTAGTTGACTTAAAAAGTGTGTCTAATGGATAAGGAAGCTAAGAGAAAGACATTAGATATTAATGTAGCACTCGCTCTAGTTAAGTGTCTTACAGAACAATTACATGGAATGAAGTGGGACTATTCTAATTCAGTTAAGATGAAGTTTAATAGACTATTAAAGTGTGCTAATCAATACGAAAAAGAAATCAATAAAGCTATGAGAGATTCAGAAGATAATTCTATAGAAGATATATACGATGTTTTTATGGACTCAATATGTGAAGCAAAAGAAATAGCATTAAAAGAATAATTATGGATGAAATGAATAAATTAAATCTCCTATTAAAATTCGGAGAAGATAAAGAATACTATTCTGACAATAAGTATGTTACGAACAGTATGTTGGGTCTATTAAATAAATCACCTCAACATTTATTACAATATATGCAAGGAGCCAAACAAGAAAGTAAAGCTTTGGATATAGGTAAAGCTTTTCATACAATGGTCTTAGAGCCCTCTAAATTAGATGAAGATGTGGTGGTGTTTGAAGGTAAGACGAGAAGAGGTAAGGTGTGGGATGAATTTTCTTTAGAAAACTCAGACAAAACTATTATCTCCACATCTGAATGGAATATGATAAACAATATGTCAAACGTATTGTTTGAAAATAAAGAGGCTATGAGTTTTATAAACTCTTCTAATCATGAGGTAGTTGAAGTATGGGAAGACTTAAACTTAGGAGTGTCGTGTAAGGGAAAAGCTGATATGGTGATTAACCTGTATGATAATAAAAAAGTTTTAATAGACTTAAAAACTACAAGAGACTCATCAGTAGAGGCTTTCAAAAGAAGTGCTTACAATTATGGATACGACAGGCAAGCGGCTTTTTATTTAGATGGATTTGATGCGGATGAATTTTGGTTTGTAGTAATAGAAAAGGAATCTCCATACAGAGTGGGGATATATCAAGCTAGTGAAGAATTTATATCTAGAGGTAGGGATAAAAACCTTAATCTATTAAAGAGTTATAAAGAATATTTTATCAATAAAGATAAGGATGTTCATAAATTTTATTTTAAAGGAGAGTTATAATGGGAGAAAAAGTAAAGTCAGAATACATAATTAAAAAGATATGTGACTATTTTAATGTTGAAGAAAGTGATGTGTTTTCCAAGTCTAGAAAAAAAGAATTTGTTAAAGCTAGACATCACATAATGTTTTATTTGTATCACTATGGAGATACCTTAGCTTCTCCCTCATCAATAAGAGATGTGTTTAAAGAAAAAGGAGGAGTTAAAAATCACGCAACCGTTATATATGCTATAAAGAGAATACAAGACGATTTGTTTTATTCAATAGACGCTAACAGAATTATACTAGAGATAGATATTCTTGTAGGGGTGGTTAAAAGAAAATATTTAACTATACATTATTTTATGGAGGTTAACAAAGGTCATGTTATTAATATGGTATCTACAGATGACGATATATTATGGAAACATGATTCAATTCAAAAAAGAGGTAGTACACTTTATTTGGTGGGTGAGTACAAACATCCAGAAAATGGATGGATGAAATCAGATAACAAACTATATGATTATGGAGGATACCTATGCACTGGAGTGGAACCTGATAGGGTTTATGAAAAAGAAGACTGTTAACAATAAAAAAAACTAATGAATTTAAAATACTTTAGGAAATATTTAAAAGAAAGTTCTGAAAGATTAGATATGACTTATTCAATGATGCATATTTTAATATACGCATATCACTCAGAATATTTTACTAAGACAGAAATATTAGAAAACGTACCCTTAGGTACAGATACGATACAGTTTGGTATGAAAAAGATGAAAGATAAAAGATTAATTAATACATTAAGAGGAGGGGGAAATGGAACAAAAGCTTTGTATAACATATCTGGATTTGGTAAGAGAGAGATAAAAATGATGTACAATAAAATAAAACAAACAGGGGAAGCCGAAAACCTTTATTAGAGTAGGCGGAATGCTAAATATATATATATAAAATGGCAAATTCAATAATTAACTTCAGTATCAATCTAGATAAGATTGACAAGAGCAAAATCATCACTGGTAAAAAAGGTAAATACCTTAACCTAACATTAGGTTCTAACAGAGATGGAGAAGACCAGTATGGAAACACTCACTACATTTATCAATCTCAAACGAAAGAAGAGAGAGAGGCTAAAAATGAGAAAGTTTACCTAGGTAATGGTAAAGAGTTTAACTTTGACGAACCTAAGACAGAAACCGCTGCGGTTGCTTCTGTTGGTTCTGATGACGACCTACCATTCTAATGGCGTCTAAGTCGTATTGGTTCCCTCATGATACGACAGCTTTTAATGATATGAAGATAGAGTCCATGACCTCTGTATATGGTTCAGAAGGTTATGGTTTCTATTGGATTATTGTTGAAACCCTGTCTATGGAGGAAGGGTATAGATTATCTTTACAGAAGAAATCTGTATATGGAGTACTGTCTAGAAGAACTCAATCAACTCCAGAAAAGATAAAAGAATTTGTTGATGATTGTATAAATGATTTTGAATTATTTCAGTCTGATGAAGAATATTTTTGGTCAGACTCTTTACAAAGAAGATTAAAGAAAAGAGATGATAAGTCTGAAAAAGCAAGAGAGTTAGTAAATAGAAGGTGGAATAAAAAGAAAGTAAGTGCGGACAGTCCGCAAAAAGATAACGAATCACGTTCATCAAATAAAGATTCTCTAAAAGAACATTTAGAAGAGTTTGATAAGTTTTGGTCTATATATGATAAAAAGGTAGGTAAGGATAAAACCTTTACTTTGTGGGGTAAATTATCAGTAAAAGAAAAAGAAGAGTGTATGAAGTTCATACCACTTTATGTTAAGGAAAGAACTAATAAACAATACAGAAAGAATCCTGAAACATTCATCAGAAACAAGAGTTGGAATGATGAGATAATAACACCTAATGGAGCAACAGAAGAACAATATAATAATGTTAGTAATGATGAATTTAAGAAAGCTTTCGGAGCATGATAGATAAAAGTTTATTATATGATTACGGAATATCTTACAAAGGTAAGTGGACACATGAAATAAAAGCTGTGTGCCCTAAATGTTCTCATGATAGAAAGAAGAAAAAAGAACCATGTCTTTCTATAAATACAGAGAGTGGAGTTTTTGTTTGTCACCATTGTCAATGGTCTGGTAAAATATTTGAAAAGAAAATGAGAAAAGTTGAATACGTTAAACCTAAATACAATAATCAAACATCTTTAACTGATAAAGTTATGAAGTATTTTGAGGGCAGAGGTATATCTCAAGATTGCGTAAAAAGAAATAAAATAAGTGAAGATGAAGTATACATGCCTCAAGTGCAAGAGAAAAGAAAAGTTATTAGGTTTAATTACTTTAGAGATGATGAGTGTGTAAATGTTAAGTTTAGAGACTCAGAGAAGAACTTTAAGCAAGTAGCAGGAGCAGAGAAGGTTTTCTATGGACTAGATGATATTAAAGATAATGATGAAGCTATTATAGTAGAAGGGGAATTTGACAAACTTTCTTTTGATACGATAGGTTTGACTAATTGCGTGTCTGTACCAGATGGAGCTCCTAACGCTAACGCTAAGAATGTTGAAGCTAAATTTTCCTACTTAGATAATTGTTATGAATATTTTGAGAATAAAAAGAAAATATATATAGCTGTTGATAATGACGCTAATGGAAGAAGATTATTAGATGAGTTAAGTAGAAGGTTAGGTAGGGATAGATGTTGGATAGTTGATTTTCCTGAAGGATGTAAGGATTCTAATGACGTTCTAATGACTCATGGAGAAAAAGCCCTTTATGAATGTTATGAAGACGCTAGAGCTTATCCAGTAGAGGGTGTGTTTGGAGTGGATAGTGTAGAAGAAATGTTATGGGATTCATATTACAATGGTAAAGAAAAAGGTGTAACCACAGGATACAATTCTTTAGACCCTCATTACACCCTTAGAGGAGCTGAGTTTGATGTGTTCACTGGAATACCAGGACACGGAAAAACTTCCTTCTGTTTACAATTAATGTTAAATTCATCTATTTTATACGGATGGAAATGGGGAGTGTTCTCTCCTGAGAATTATCCTATAAATGAGCTCTATGAAACTTTGATAGAAATGTATATAGGAACAACGTCAGACATTGAATCAGACCATAGGATGACTGTAAACGAATATAGAGCTGGTATGACTTTTATTAACAAACATTTCTTTGTGGTTTATCCAGAAGAAAGTTTCTCTTTAGATATTATACTAGAAAGATTCAGATACTTAGTTCACGCTAAGGGTATTAAGGGTGTTTTAATAGACCCCTTTAATCAATTAGACCACGCTTATAATGGAATGTCAGAAGCTAATTATGTAGCCGATACTCTTAATCAAATTAGAAAATTCACGAAAGCTAATGATGTTAAGTTTATCGTTATAGCTCACCCTATAACTATGAGAAGCGATAATGGAGTTAAGGACAATGAAGTTCCTACAGCTTACAGAATATCAGGAGGAGCAAATTGGTTTAACAAAGCTGATAATATAATTACAGTTCATAGACCTAATCCAAAAGATTTTTACGACACTACAACAAATATTCATGTACAGAAAATTAAATTCCAAAAATTAGTAGGTGTGCCAACAGGTACTCCAGTTTCATTAAATTATCACAGACCATCTGGTCGTTTTTTAGAAAACAACGCTTATCCATTAGATGATTTAGTTAACAAGGTAGATGGGGAAAGATTACCATATTAAAATATTATGAAAGAAAAATTTGAAAAAGATTTAAAATACGGTAGACAAGGAGAAGTTATTGTAGCCACCTACCTAGCTTTACAAGGGATGCAAATTATAGAAGGTATTAGTAAAGATGAATACAATCCTGATTATGATTTAATTATGTATTCTCCTAAACATGATAAAAATTTAAAAATGGAAGTTAAGACAGATGATTATGTTAGTGACATAAGTGATACAGGAAATATAGCTATTGAAATAATGTATAAGGATAATCCTTCAGGTATAAGCTCCACTAAGTCAGATTGGTGGGTGTATTACATGCCTAATATAAGTTCTAATAACTTATGGATGATGGAAGTATCTAGACTTAAAAAACTTATCAAGGATAATATATCTAACCTAAAGGTTGTAATGGGAGGAGATAATAATAAATCAAAACTAATACTTATACCAAGAAAAGAATATAGTAGACATTTTGGTATAGACACAATAGTAAAAACAGAAATTAATAATAACAAATAAATAAATAATTATGGAAGCAAAAGAATACTTACACTCAGATGAGATAAATGAATGGGATACAATATTTGACCCACCAGTTAAATGTGAATACACTGAAGAACAACTAATAAGATTTGCGGAGATGTGGGCAGACATCAAAGTACTTGAGTTATTAAACAATCCTATAAATGAATAGTATATTTATACCAGGAAACACGCCTAGTAGTAAAAATTCTCAACAATGGACTGGGAGGTATTTAGTTAAATCTAAAACTACTCAGAGGTATGTTAAGGATAGTAAATGGCATTACGCTACCAACAAGAAAGAATTTAAGAAAATGTTAAAAGGTAAAAAGAAACCTTACAATATAGAGTTTACTTTTTATAGAAAAACAAAAAGAAAGTTTGACTACATTAACGCTGCTCAAATAGTTCAAGATTTGATGGTTAAACATGGATGGATAGATGATGATAACTGCACTGAGATGAAGCCTTATTTCGGTAATTACGTTCATCAGAAAGATAATCCAGGAGTATTTATTAAAGTATTAAAATAAAAAAATGAAAAAATTAGACTGGAGTAAAGATGGTTTTTATGACCCAAATGTAGGTTCTTTTATGATGCAGTTTGGTATAGGTACTATTAAAACGGATGGTAAGATACAATATACCCCTAAAAAGAAATACTATTATGTGGATAAAAGAACTAAGAAATATGGAGCTCAAAGAGCTCACGATGGTAAAATGGGTGCTTATAAGGGAAAATCAAGTCCTCAATTATAATAATTAAATAAACAATAATAACATGCTACCAATAATAACATTTGCAATGGGTTTCGTGTCTGGAATATATATACTTTCACAGATAGAAAAAGGAATAAAAACAAATATAGAGAGAAATCAATTAACAAAAAATCTTGATAATTTAGATAAAAATCTTGATAATTTAGATAAAAATAATGATTAGTTATATAGGAGGGAAGAGCCGAATGGCTAAATGGATTGGCTCATATATACCAAAAGATATAGAAACTTATGTAGAGGTGTTTGGAGGAGCTTTCTGGGTATATATTAAAGGAGATATACATGAGAATCCAAAATTAAAAGAAGTTGTCTATAATGATAAGAATAGGTTTATGACTAATCTATTTCAATGTATGAGGTTGCCAGATGATTTTTACGATTGTTTATCTGAAGGGGAGTCTCAAGACAAATCTCTTTTTTATAAATGCCAAGAGAATCTTAATGTAATAAGTAAACATAATTGTCATTTTAATTTAGGAGACCCTGATATAGCCACTCAATACGCTTATGTAGCCACTCAAGTTTTTTCAGGCTCAAAGATATTAGAAAGTAAATTCATTGACCTAAAAGGAAAGTATGCTAGTAAATACGATGCGTTAAGAAGAAGATTACAAAAGAAAGATGTTATTGAAAGATTAGAGAAAATAACACAGGTGGAAAATCTGGGATACCTAGAGCTTATAGAAAAGTATGACAGCCCTACTACATATTTTTATTGTGACCCTCCTTATTGGAAAACAGAGAACTATTACTCTAATCACGATTTTGATAGTGGCGACCATGAATTATTATGTGATGTATTAAAACAAATAGATGGTAAGTTTTCATTAAGTTACTATGACTTCCCTCAGTTAAGTGAGTGGTTACCGAAAGATAAATACAATTGGATTGAAAGAGAGTTCACTAAAGCAGCAGGAGCTCAAAAAGGTAAAAAACAAAATAAAGGAACTGAATTATTAATCATGAATTATTAAAATGTAATAAACAATATGTCAAAAATAATAAACGGAAAAAAAGTAGGTCGTACAAAATTTATATTTATTAAACCTCCTATAATAAACAACTACGAAAATATAGAAGATAAGGTAATAAAACTACCTAAAATAATAAAAAATGATTATGGTTTTGAAATGCAGTTTGGAATAAATCCTACAGGACAAACAAGAGAAAGAAATTACTTATATAAAAAACATACACCAGAATATAGAAAATGAAATATAATAACATAAAAAAGATACTTAAAAATCAAGTAGAAAATAAAGTAAAAAGCATGTGGACTTTTGATGAAGAAAAGAAAGAGTTCACACAGATATACAGAAACTACACAGACGGATTAGTTATATACACACCGTTACAACTATTAGATAAACTAAAACAAAAATAAATGAAAAGAACATACAAGTCAATTACAGACCAACAATCTAGTAAAGAAAAGAGTCCACACTATTATCAATTAGACAGGAATTTAGATAACGCTAAACAAAGCAATACAAGAGATATTAATAATAAACATGTATCTGATTTGATAGACCAGTATGGAGGTAAAACTAGAACTGGTGGTATAGAGAATGACCACAGGGTGCCTGAATATTATAAAGGTAAAGAAGGTTATGAAGCTAGGAAAGTATGTGATAACTTTGATTTAACTTACCACCTCGCTACTGCCACAACTTACATTTTACGTGCATATCACAAGCATGACACTCCAATAGAAGATATTACTAAAGCAATAGCTCATTTAGAGTTTGAACTTGAAAAAATTAAAAGAGACTCTTAATTATTTCTTTATAGGTTGAGTGGTACCGTTTTCTAAGAAAGCGTAAACCTTATTAGATTCATTTATTATCTCAGACATTGTAGTCTCTTTGTTAGCTCCTAATACCATAGCTGTAGTTTTGAAAGCTTCCATTCTTAATAGTTTCCTATCTTGAGAAGCTCTTTCATCTCTAATATCTGTTATAGCAGGGTTTGAAGTAAAATCTAAATTTTTCATTGGTTTGTATTTGTTTTTTGACATATTATTTGTTCCAGTTATATTTACTACCTAAATCCATTGGCACGAAAATCGCTGTACGACCTCCGTCTAAAACTACACCACATCCTAAAGTGGGTTTTTTTGGGAAGTGTTTTCCATAACTGAAAGCCATGTGGTCTACATCTATCCCACATCCAACATTCATTCCGAAAATGATGTCATTACGACTCGCCATGTAACTAACTCCTCCAAAAGAATGTGAGTGTCCTATGACTGTAGATTGCCTGTTAGCTACAGCTCTATTACGAGCTCCACTAACTCCAGAAGACCCAGTACCATGTACATATAATACATTGTCTATTTCCCATTCCATTTTCCATTTCCATCCATCAGGAGCGTTCCAAATCTCTTCATAAGTCTTTAGGTATCTTTTAGGTATACCAGCTGTTGTCGCTTGACGAAAAGGTAAAGCAGAATGGTTTCCTACACATACTTTCACGTCAGGGAAGGTTGAGTACCATTTCTCCATACCTTTTTGGGCTTGCTCAGCTTCTTGAATTGCATTAGGCATTTCTAATTCAGACTCATGGTATGACAGGGCTGCGTTATCTACCTCATCTCCAATATGAACTATCTCTTTGCATCCAAATCTGTTAAATACTTCATAGCAGAAATTTCTGTACTCTGGGTGGCAAAAGGGTTCATGAGTGTCTCCAATAATTCCTACATTGGTTGTTGTTCGGTGACTTATAATTAAATCCTCTTCTTCTGGAGTTAATCTTATTCTTCTTCCGTAAGTTTTCATATAACAAAATTACAAAAAAAAATGGCTTAAAAAAACCATTGTTAATAACTTTTATTTTAGGATGTTTTTACTAGGTATGTCTATACTTTCGCAATAGGAAGAAACATTAAATCCAGGGCAGGACTTACCAGTAAGTTTACCGTGACCAACTATTAATAAGTCAGGATACCTTCTTACCATATATTTTAGATATGAGTCAAAAGTAATCATTTG